>JABLTK010008996.1_pt1 | contig 14230 bp, 15 predicted proteins | sample 7160131 | NCBI WGS metagenome assembly JABLTK01 (sample SAMN14651221, study PRJNA627086) | human gut metagenome | isolation source: feces | host: Homo sapiens
ACTCTCTTTCAAGTACTCTTTCCACTTCATTCTCCATTCTACTCCATTCATCTTCTTTGATATTGATTCAACATTATCTACAATCATATTCTTATCATCAATCTTTTATCCTATTCAAATAGGAATGAAAGATATTATTTACGTTTTGTTCTAGCCATAAACGAATACACGGGAATTAATCCAAAATTATCAATCTCATTTCAGTCAAGTGTTACATTAACTCATACAAAATGGTCTCTGTCCTTATTATTCCCATTTCTTACTGTAATTCAGATCCCTTCTTTATAAAGTTGTTTTTAGTAATCCTCTTAACTAATTGATGTTTAGTGAGTACTGAACAATTCCATATAGGACACAGTACAACTTTACTATAATAAGAACAAGGATTCAGCGGGAATTCATTTCTATATTCAAATCACAGCAAGTTCACAAACAAACAGTGATAACCATCATTAACCCTTCTTCTCCATTTCCTTTTGAATCTCTGTGACAGATTTCGCCTCTATTGGCTTCAATACGTTCCATTTCTTCCCTGAGGATTTTACTGGCTTCGGTTGTTCGATAACCTCTTTCTTTGTTTCCATAGGTTTCTTCGAAACAGTATGAGCAACAGGTTTCGCAATTACTACATCAAACTCTACCTCAGAACGTACCTTTAGGAACAGCAGCATCAACAATCGGCTTTAACACAGAATATAACTCTTCAGGGAGAGTAGAAGTTACTCGCATCTTCGCAAAGAGGATATAAATTGCACTTAACACTTCTTGATTCTGTTCTAAAATAGATTTGTCAATCAACTCCGAACACATCACTTCTATCTCAGTTGCAAATCGACGAAGCGAAGAAGCTGCCTCCAAATCATTTGCTACAGAACGACGCAGTCTTGCTACTTCAAGGATTCGTTCATCATGATGACCACCATGTTGGACCTCTTGGGAAAGACGATCAGCTTCATTGCGATTGAGCATAGCACGATCTTCCAAAAAGTTCACACATGTCACTTCACTCTCCAAGTACTCAATTGTGGCCTTCCACAGCTCTGTTCGATCCTGAATCTTCTTCAAGTCACTCACCGATTGGACAATCTCCGCTGACTTCTTCTGAGCAGCCTCTAAGTCATTATTCACTGCACTGCAAGCCATTGCCACGTTAGCCGTTGCTGCTGCTGTGGCCTGACGAGTTTCCAGTGATTCCAATTGTCTCTGATACTGACTCTCCTTCTCATGGACTTGGGACTTTGCCTCCTCATATTGACGCTGACGAGATAGTAGCTGTGACTCAATACTCTCCAATTCCTTGCGAAGAACATCACGACGCTCCTGAAGTTCAGTCACAGACTTCTCTAGCTCCACCATCATCTCTACTGAAGGACGAGTAGCTTCTTGCTTCTTCTCCCGCAATGCTTGGAGTTCAGCAGATAGAGTTTCACTTTCTCTTTGAGCCTTTGCTGCATCCGCTGGAATCGGAAGACGAGTAGACAAATCCATAGTGCCATGATTCGATACTCCTGACTCTGTCTGAAGGTCCAATGATGAAGCAAGAGTCGCTGCTTCAAATTGCAACTTGGCAATCTTATAACGAAGATCACGACGCATAAACTGACTCTTCGGTTCTTCACCTTCAATGGCTGCTACTGCGATTCTGGACTCATCTGGTATTAAAAAGTAATTAAACCTTTACGAATCAGAGAGATCAGGTTAGCAAGATGGAGCATACCACGATTCTCTGTGTTCATTCCATTAGCAAGACCTTGGAGTACTTCCTCAAAGAGAAGAGTTGATTCTTCTACAGAGAGAGGAAGTTGATTCACATGATCATGCAAAGTCAGGAATGCTTTCGCTACCTGAACACTCACCTCCTATCAGTCATATACAACTCCAAAATGTACAGAGGGAAGGAAAAAGAGCGTTCGGAAAAAGGTATCGAGCAAACCATCAGGAAGAGTCAACCCTTTCTGAAGAAGCATCTTCTTGAATAATTCATGAAGAATGGTTCCATTTAACAAAACCTGTCTCTATCCATGAAACTGTTAATCAAATCATACATCTTGTTCAGAACTAGAATTGAACCAACGAATCAGTCCATCCAGGATATCAGCAATTCCAGGGAGAGAAATCACTTGATTCAATTTGTGCTCAAGGCTCGAATTGGAATTGGGTTTCTTCTCCTCCTTTGACTTCTCAGGTTCTTTTTCGACATTTCTCTATACAATGAAGAGCAATACCAATATCAACACTCAAGCGTTCTTTGATTTGCTGAATAGCCAATTCGACATTCTCAAAATCATTTCCTTCCGACCACATCATATTAAAGACTTCTTCTGCTTCCTTTCGTGAATAGCCTTCTTTGCAGACTCCAGAAATGATTTGAGCAATTGGAGCTATATGTGAGACAATAGCATATCTCCTTACATGATAAATCTTCCTTTTGACTCACATTCATAGAGCTATCATGCTTTTTCGTTTTTTTATTTCCCTTATTTTTTGCAGGCATTGTCAATTTCAATAGAACGCGAAATACTATTGTTTAGTATGCGATAATCTGTCAACTAAATGAACTTGCTTTTTGTCATGAGAATTGGGTGTGAGTTTCGCTCTGCCGCAATTAATGATCATTGTCGCCATATCTTAGAACAAACACTACTACACCAAAATCTTTTTTAGCATCTCTTCCTTGAATGAACTGAGTTGAGTTACAGTATGTCTCCATAATTCTGAACATTCCTCCATTGTCTCTGATTCTTTTCCCTCTTCTTTCACTTTCTCCTCCTTCTCTTTTACTACTCTAAACAATCCAAAGGTATTAGCGTGACGCAAAATCGAAGTGACAGCTTTCTCATTCTCCTGACGAAGCGGACCATCAGGAATGCTCACAGTTTCAATGAACTGGAGAACACTCATGATCTGTAACCACAGAGTAGGGAAACCTTCCATAAGCAACAGTGATTCAAATCGAAGTTGTAACACATTGAATAGAACCTGATCCAACCGTTCTAATACTGCATTCTCTCGCATCCTCGTCACTCGTGGCTTCTCTTCTGTCGAATTACTAATACCAGTCACTTGTAATAACACTTCCTTCATTGTAGGGAGGAATGTCTGTGATATCAAACTGTTATATGTCGAAGCAGGAAGTAATAACAATGATTCATCACACATTAGTTCTTCCAATACCTCCAAAGCCTCCAATTGCATTGATTCTTCTGTTCTTGTACACTGTTTACACACAATAAGGAGGATCGGAGTCCAGAGACTCTCCAATGATATACTGACTTCCTTTTCAGCTTGTGATCGTTTATAAATACGCCAACAATTGTGACTAAGAAGGCAGATATCTTCTAATAACTCTGAATACACATCTCTTGTGAGATATGGTGAATCCAAAACCTGAGTAATAAGAGTGAGAGTTGAAGGAGGAAGTGAATCCACTGTATCGTTTCCAAACATGAGAATGATACATTTGTAACAACGTCTAGTAGTTAAGATGAAGGTAAGGAGTTACGTCATTGCATGAGGCACTGTTAGACAAGCTTGAAGAATTTCAATAATAGTATCCCAACAACCAATCACAGCTATTGTTCGATTATATTCAGCAATCAACACAGAGATACCAGAAGCAAGAAGAGGTGCTAATGCTTGGAAAGTATCAGGAATGAGTCGAGTGACAGCAGTGAGAATAGAAAAGAATTTGTGAATAGGATCAGTAGCATTATAGTTAACACAAGCACAAATGAGATCAAATGAACATTCCACAACAGCTTGGATCTCCAGATTCAAATAAGTACACGACTCTACAATAGAAAGGAAGAAATTCACGATATCATCTCGAATTATTTCAATTCGTTTGATATTTGCTTTGAATAGACCAGTTAACAATTCAACAATGAATACACGAGTATACATACAAGCAATAACAGAAACACGATGTTCTTTATCATCCTTACGTTGTCCCAATTCTAAATAAGAGTGAGAGAATAAATGATACGATAGGGCTGGTTGGCAAGGTGAATAGCTGCTTGAATCACCAACTGAAGACTTGAATTCGACCATTCCAGAGACGAAGCAAAGAAGAGATCCAAGCGACACTTTTCAATACATTCTAAGACATTCTCAATACATTTGACTTCATGAAGTGTAAGTTCGTAAGGATTTGGAGTGGATTCGGGATCTGAAAGATCATCATCAAAGGGACCGCTAGTTGGTGTTATGACTGGATTGGAGTTGGCTGTATCAAAAACATTATTGGATGTTTCTGAAGAAGCTATCTTGCTTGGATCATCTCCAGGAGTTGATGTCATTCTAGGTACTTCAGGAGTAGGTACCTTAGCAGACTGATCAGCATATTCACTTTCATTCACTTTCTCATCTGAATGATCACTGTAACTCTCATCAGTATAATCACTTACACTATCACTATCATAAGAATAATCACTTTCCTCTTTCTCTTCGTTATTCACATCATTCCGACGATGATGAGGCATAGGAAGAGACATTCGTTTTTTCAAATCCAACCACATTGAAGGATCGATAGGAGCTAACTGAATATTCTTCTCAACGTCATCTTCTTCAGGACTCCATGCAAATAATCGAGACAGTAATCCCTTACGAGTTGAAAACCGTTCTTCCACCAATCCATCTACCATTGCCGTCAAATCCACTCGTTCATTGTCCGATAATAATTGATACTGATGATGAACGTATTGAGATACGGGGAATAACCCAAGGAAGTACAAATGACACAAAGCGTGAATCACTTCCTCCCAACTCTTTCCAAGACTATTTCCCAATTTACGTACAATGCCCAATAAAGAAATAAGCGATAATTGTGAAGAGGCTTTCTCACCCAACACAACAATGAATTCAATTGGATCATTCTCACCATTTTCTGTTATGTATTCACTTGTTATTCGAGAGAATTTCGAAAGGAAATAAACAAGACTATCCAATACAGCTGTCATATTGAAGTACGCTCCAATATGAGCCAATGTAACAAAACTATCCAATGCAAATTCTAGCAAGCGATGTTCTTTCACAATTTCCAGTAATGCTCCTGCAGCTGCCAATTGAGGACCCCAAAGAATAGAGAAAATATCACGGTCATACATTCCTGCGTTACATTCCTTACAATTCTCAAAGAATATTGAGGAATGACCAATAAACTGTTGTGAAGGAGTATGAGTTTGACGCATCACATTCACCCATTGTTCATTCCTTAACTGATCACTAGTTGCTGCGGAACTAGTGAAGATTTGCTCACTAGCAATAGACTTATATACTCCAATCAAGAACTCCTCTGTGAGCTCACGACCCTTATTCATATCTCCGTAAGACTTATTCAACTTGATAAAGTCTTTCAATTGCATTCGACGTTCTGGCTTCATATTAGGATTGTGCAAGTCCGTATTCAACATGATTATACTGAAGCACACACAGTATGTTACATCAGGGTTAATTAGAAGATCATGCTCTGTTGTCTGTTCATAAGCCCATTGAGCAAATGTTTCCATTATTCGATCAATTTGCTGTGCTTCTCCTGGTAAACGGAATGTATCCAAAAACATACGCAATGCAGTTAATAGTGAGATATTTCGGAAATCAAAAGTTCGCACATATTCGTACAAAGTCTGTTTATTTTCGTCCGTATTTTTGCCTAAATATTCACCTATTTGTGCCTTATCTAGTCCAGGTGTAAATCGTAAGAAGTGCGCAATATCAGCAGGAGAAGCAGGATCAGGAATTAACTTCGCTTCTTGTAAGTATTTGATTCCTTCCTTTGCTGACTGATTGAAAACGAGTGCACCTTTCTGCAGAGTTCGCTTCTTCAATTTCACAATCCATAGCATTTGGGGTGATATATGGTATGGGCATTCTTCTTTCAATTCAGAATTCTCTTCTATAAGGCCACATCCTTCGTCAATAGCTCGTTTTTGTTCCTCCAGTTTCATATCGATTCGATGGTCAATACAATAGATTCCATTCAACATAACTCGTAACGCTTCTGTTGCTTGTGTCGACACAGACACATCATTCAATACAAGCTCTGATAACTATGTCAACAAGCAATCCAAGAACCTACCAATTTGTACAAGGTTTCCATTACATCACTACGTTGAGGGTCACAATCATAGTTCACATACAAATCCACAAGGAATGCAGGATCATAGGAGAGGTCAATCAAAGTATCCAAGACCAATCCAACCAGATTCGGGTTTTTACTGTTTCCCTCCAGCACCCAGAATACAAGACGCTGGAAAAACACTTCCAATTGTAACTTCAATTCAACTCTCATTGTAGCAGCAAAGAATGTGAAAATACGAAGAATTTCAGAGAGCATTGGTAGAGGTGCTGAAGGACGTAATGCCAGCATAAGTAAATGTTTGAAAAACTCATCTGATATGATGCAGAATAATGGTTCTGAAGAAGCTATCATACCTCCACAAGATTCTAAAGCCATTCGCATCAGACGTAGGCACAATATCAGAGTATTGTTAGAATCATCTTCTGATACTCCAACACCACGTGCCTACCCTCATAATCCTTCAACAAATTTACATTTGGGTTGATACGCGAAGAAAGAAAGGTGATTATACGCAGGGCAGCGTTATCCCAGTTCAATTTTGGTGATTCTTCAGAGACCGTGGGTGAGGACTTCTCTGTGTCAGATACTGGTTGGGGAGTGATTGACTGAGACTTCAGAGACATCCCTCGCTGGCGTTTCAACTCAATACCAGACATCTTGTGATTCTGGAGGTGTTGCTCACGCATTTCATGGAGAGAAGCTGATTCCGAGAAACGACGGAAGATGATAATGGTAATATCACGAAGTACTCGCTCAGCTACTTTGCGGAGAAGTCGAGAATAGCCAACCTAGACTCAATTCCATCCAAATACAACGCACCTCCTGACTGTTGACAAAAACAGTATCAAAAATGCTCCAAATATCCGAATCACTCAAGACATTCCCAATCGGAAGAGAAATGGTAGAACGAAGTAATTCCAACATATGAACAAGAACAACCTCGTCCTGATTCCTATCAGTTGCTTCAAATCGACACCGTGCCACCGCATCAAGCAAAACACTAATCGAAGAACAGATGGATATCGAATTCTCCGTTATAATTCCCGATTGAAAGAACGTATCCAAAGCTGTTAATACAGATTCAACAATAGGACCTGTAGCTGTAGAACTACGTAAAACCATGATGAAGGGTTGTAGAAGCATGGTTGTATCGATCTTACTTATTTCTATTTCTTAGATATACAGATCACCAATTACCAATGTCATTACCTGACACCCTGTCCAATAGACTCTCCATTGCTTCAATCAAGTTTGGCTCCCCTTCAACAGGACTGTAGCGCTAAATACATCACTAATAGAATAAAAACACCTACAACCAGCTCCTGTCTCCAACGATTGTTCATTCGAAGTCTTGATAAGATTGTTCGAATCTCACCAACAATTATGTTCTTTGCAGACATCCAAGATGACGAGCAACGGTGATTCTGATCTCATTCAATCTGTATTCTCTCCATTTATTATTTCATTTGTTCATTTGAATACAAAATTTAGTAATTTTGGTTCGATCTAACCCAACAAACAAGGAAACATAATGTGGAATAGAACTGATTTCCTAATTGAGATGCACTCAACATCTTCCGAAGATGAGTATCTGTTAATCTATCTCATAGAACAGATGTATTCTGAAATCTGTATCCAATATGTTGTCATTTGATTTTGAAATGAATCCAATTGTTTGTTCTTCACAGCAATTCGGCTATCAAGACATCCATGTTTTCATCTTGTCAAAATCGATTCGTCTCAAATATCAATGGAAACAGACCAGCCGAGCTATGCAAGAGGATGGCTATACAAGAAATCTGGATTTGCTTTAACATGGTGATAATTCTCTCCTTTTGCTTACTTCCAGGAGAAAGCGTTTTTTTGTTATTAAGAATGGACAAATTATGTATTACCACAATCTTCGAGACGAAGTACGCCTCTGTACATTATAATGACTCCTTGTAGACTCCACGGGCTGTTTTCGAGATCAAAGCCTCCTTTTCCTTAGTAGATGGTGGAGTCAGCGACGGATATCATGAGTTTTCGATTTTCGACAATGACAAGCGGATTCTTCTTCTTTCTACTGAAGACAACAAGGCAAGATACTGGATTTCAACCATTGTGAAGGAAATTGAACACCTTCAAAAACCACATCTTCCTGAGAACTCTACCTCTGATATCGGTACTTATAAGTCCTCTCTTTCATCTAGATTTTGTTGTTCCACCTCTTGTATATTCAAATGAACCTACATTGCTTCGGGATAGTACTGAATCAACCACCTTACCGTCTACTATGCAGGATTTTTTCTCTCTTCTCCATTCAGAAGGCTTACTTAAGACACTAGAAGGTTGTTCCCATGATTGTCTCTATTATTCTGTAAGTGATAGTCCTTATCAGCTTATGAACCTTTCACTGGATCTGGGAATGGAATTTGTTGTATATTTTCTTGTGGAGTTACAGAGTACCCGTCTTTTATGGGATCCTCTGTTTCTCGGTTGTGAAGAGATTGAACGAATCGATCAGAACAATCGAATCCTACGTCTGTCATACAAGCCCATGCGAATTCTCTCGATTCCTTGTGAATTGAAGAGTTCTCCTCGTGATTTCTGTGTATTCTTGCATTATAGCTACGATGAGGACAGCAATACATACTTCATCCTCTTCAAATCAACAACTCATCATCAATGTCCTGGGAAACAAGGCTATGTGCGTGGTAATATGAGTAAGTGTGCGAGTCAACTTGAATGTAGGTGTTGGCTATCGTGTGGATGCAATCAATCCCCGCAGAACACGTGTGAGTGTCATGTATGCAGTCGATCCCAAGGGGAGATTGGCCTTTTTCCCATCACTAGTCCGAGAATACGAACAGAATATTGTGCAGAGTGTTCTATGTCTTCGAACTCTTGTTAATCAGTTGCCTGAATGTGCAGTACTCAACTTAGTTGAGAGCATTATCAAATCAATGCGTGTTGAGCCAGAGCCAGAACCATCACCCTGTTCAGACCTTTCTCCTGAATCATCTGTCACTGTTAGTAGCTCCCTTCCCAGTGCTCCTCTTGAAGGACCCAAGGAGAATTGTTGGGAGGAAATTGATGGAACGATATGGAAGGTGCGTTCTTCGTCATACATTCAGACACATGAGAAAACACCTTCACATCCCTCAATGTGTAAGGTTCTCAGTGTGGATGTCTTCAAGAGTGAATCCAAACTTGTTCATATTGCTCAACATCCCTCTAGCGCCCTTCAACAAATAAAATCGCTTCCTGAAGGTGTATCTCGTGTGTTGATTGTCAATCTCCAATTGAATGGTGGAGTAAGTATTGTGTGCTATCTTCTTGTTCCTGAACTCAAGTCAGACGATTCAGCAACACCCAGTTCCACTCTTCTACAACACTTCTTCACAGAGGATGATGCGTGGAGGAACAGTCGTTTCAAAATCCTTCCTCATATCGAAGAAGGAGGGTATCTGATCAAGAAAGCGGTTGGAATGACCCCTTGCTTAATTGGAAACAAGGGAAAGAGTTCATATTTCACTGGAGATTCTCCTTTACCTTACTTTGAATGTGACTACGATATGGATGGAAGTACCATGTCAAGGAATCTAGGCAAGTTTCTCTTTACCTCCTGTGATCTTGTGGTAGATGTAGGATTTGTGATTCAGGGAGAGACTGCAGAAGAACTTCCTGAACATGTCCTTGGAGCTTTTCGGTGTCATCATTTGGATCTAACCAAAGCTCAATGTGTGTAAGCTACTTGTTTCAATACACTCCGTTTATAACAAACAATTCACACATCAATACTATCGAGTCATTGCTATCAGATTCCACTGAGTACACACACACTGATCATTCTCGTATGTACACTGGAACACACCCTGCGAATTCTCTGCCAAGAAGTCCGCAGAACACGCTGATTTTGCAGACTCAAATTCAATCGTCTCTGCAGCTGTTGAAGCTGCTATCGGCTGATCATAGGCATTAACAACCACTCCTTCACTCCATGAAACAACATAAGTATGATAAGGCTTTAACGTGAACAAATACCCCTCCCAACTGACTTCGTAAGGGAAGCTCTGTTTGAATACAGCCTTTGATCCAGGAATATTATAGGAATTCACATACTCACCTTCCTGATACTCACTAATGAAGACAAAGCCGGTACCAGGGAAGACAGGTTGATCGAAGTAAAGACGGAGAGGAGCATCCAAAGGAATGTAACTATCCAAATGCTCAGGATATGACTTAATCACATGAGGAGCGATGCTTTCATTAACAGTCTGGAACACGTGAGTAAGACGAGGTGACATCACACCATCACGGCTACGTAGGAGACCTTCAGGCAACACCACGATGTAAGATGAACCAGGACGTAACATGCCCACACAATCCAACAGAGGAATACGCAAACGAGTTGCAGTTTCTGAAGGACGAATGATCTGGAGACACTTATTACTAGCACTGATTGAGAGAGAGTTAATCGAAATAAAGCCCTCATTCAAGAAGAGATAATTATTGAACAGTACTTCCAAAGTACCATCTATAGGAACCAAGTCCTCTGACTCCTCAAAAGTACCATCCACAGGAGAGAACTTCTTTGATGTGAAAGTGATAAGATTATCACTCGATGGAAGGAAAGCTCCAGTTGCTGTATCTGAAATCAACTCTCGTGTTGAGGCCTTCAATTGATACGTAGTGTCTGAAGTAAGTTCAAGAGGGTTGAACATGATGTGATTCAATTCAGCAGTATAGGAAGAATTGAAAAGGTTAAGAGAGGTGCGAGTATTCAAATTGTAAAGGATGAAGAAGCAAGAGCTACACACCTTCACTGTCACAGGATACTTGAACGTTAACTCCATCGATAAAGGAGCAACCACATCCGAAGCCTTGTTTTCAGGCACACTTGAAACCAATTCAGGAACATAAGGAGTATTCGAACGTGTGATTAGTATTGATTGAAGTGCATAACGATTGAATCCATCAACAGCCACACAAGATACACGATAGATGTAGTCATATCCAAAGAGAAGCAGATTCACAAGGAAAGGTTGCTGGATGTTGGTAATATGATACAATGTACCAATTGATATTAACTCTTCAGCTGTCATCTCACGACTTGCCTCAGTTAAACTACAATAGAGAGAACATGGCTTATTCACAGAAGCAGCCACTTCAACATCATAGATTGTGCCTGATTGATAAACCAATTCCAGAGTAGGTATCAGTTCTGCCTGAGTCTTAGTTTCCACGCTATTTAGACCCTCTAAATTCATTTCATCACGTAGCAGACAACTTACAACATATTCAGAATTAGGAACCAGATCTGAGTGTGTTACAGATATCGTTTCATCCTTCGGAAGCACAACATATTCCACTTCAGGATTTGAGAGACCATTTTTAAGTTCGAAGTTACAGTAACCAGACAGAGGGTACTTGGCTTCGGACAGAGTTACAATAATAAAGTTGTCACCAGGAGTTAAAGTCATTGTGAATGAAGGAATCTTTTCCACTGAGACAGATACAGTGGATACAACCAGCTTGCCACTTGGAATGATAGGATAACTATACACAGTGAATGAATAATCATAGCCAGGCTCTACAACTACATCAACATAAGTCTCTTCACACACTGTATCACTGTTAGAGCACAGTGTTACAGTACTGAAGAGAGAATCCACCAAACGACGTGTGCCAGTCATCTTCTTGTAGACATATACAATGTGTTTCTGATACACGATCAGGCCACTTGTCACATCACCAAGATGCAAACGCACCTTCTGACTATTCAAGAACTCCACACTGGGAGTCACTTCAGAAGCGCGTGTTAGATCACTAATACGGAAGGTACGATATGAAGAATAAGGCTGGGTTTCTTCGGCTTCTTCATTGAGAAGAAGTCGATGACGCACTTGGAAGACTGCATTCTCAGGGAATTCATCTTCAATACCAACAGTCAGACGCTCTCCTGCCTTACATCCATTTGTAGAGCTACACAGTGTTCGACGTACATGCTCGTCTATATCCATACATCCTTCCACACACTGATAGGCTATATCCAAGGCATAAGGCTCACTAGGACATTCAGATAACTTAGATGAGAAAGTGAGCGTTGTGAACTCACCACTCTTCTTCACGTCAATCACATCAATCGGTTGCATCTCATAACAGTTCTGTTGATAATAAACATTGTCAAGCATGCAAGAAGAATGGCAGGAATAACCATCAGCATCCTCACAGTATTCGACAAAGAACAAATACTCAACATTGACTTCCATACCACAGGCACGAACAGATCGACCACGATTAATTATACTCAGATCCTGTGAATGATCAGGCACCATTTGTGCTTTCACATTCCTTAACTCCGAAGGAGTATTGAACAACAGAGTCATACAACCATTATCCAAACGAGTGATGGAAATTACTTCACAAAGCTGACTTGTACAGTTGTTCACAGGATTACCCCAAATACCTGATGCGAAACACATACGAGACACACTTCCAATCTGATATCCACTACAGGGCATATGCACCTCTGTTGAACTGTTTGTTGCTGGCCATATAAAGTTACCAACTCGTTCTTCAGGACATACCAGGTGAGTACACTCACCACGAATTGATTGCCATGTTCCCAGCATCGAGCAGCTACGAGAAACAGAACCAGACAAATCACCTCCACATGCTTTAGAAACATCTACGCCTCCTGCAGTCTCCTGGAAGTTGTATAGATGGCCATCCACATGACGCACTGTATCTGCGGGACATTTGCATTCTCCTGTGGCCTTTTCCCACTGACCAGATGCTCCACAGAAACGATCATAACCAGAACCCAAAGCACCTTCATCACAATCCAAATGAAGCATCGTATTGCTGTTTGTAGCGTTGAAGTAGAGTCCTCCAACCCATTCACCAGGACACTGGATACGTTTACATTGATTGTTCAAGTCTGTCCAAGCACCTGACAGACTGCAGCGATAGGAAATCGAGCCGGTATACAAGTCACCACAAGCCTTCTCCTCTGGTATACTACTAGGATATGTTTTAGAGAAGATATAGGATAATCCATTCGCGTTTACCTCGACAGGATCACAATAACAACCACCACTCTCTACAACAGAAGACCATTCGCCTGAAGGACGACAGTATCGAGAAATGCTACCAATTGCACTGGATACACAGCTTATTTCAGAAGTCTTACCACCCTCTGTTACAGGCCACTCCACACCCTCATATATTTCAGCAGGACACGAAATATGTTCACATTCATCTACACTCTCCCATGTACCCAGACCTCTGCACTCATAACGTACAGAACCAGTATAGTTTTCGCTGCATGCGAAACTCATAGACACACCAACTGGAGATTCTTCTAACGACCCTTCATCAACCTCTGTCGCTGGACAATAACATAAACCCTCCACAGATTCCCATTCACCATCAGCATTACAAACTCGTTGTATATTCTGCTGACCATCACTGCACTGTATGGTGGTGGTGGTCAACGACATGCTAGCTGGCCATGTGATATCATCAAAAGTCTCCTCTAAACACATATTTCGAGTACATGTGTTCGAGGTTTCCTTCCACTCACCGAGGAATGAACAAACACGCGATACTCGACCACTGTAGCCTTCAGCACAAGTTTGTTCAATATCCTGACCGCTTCGAATAGAAGGCCAATAATTACCAATCGCATCTGTGGTCTCTTCACACTCGCAATAACCAATCACCTCTCCCCACTGACCATTCGGGAAACACGGACGTCCATACGACTTGCTGCTGCTTCCAGCACACATAAACATCACCCACTCCCCTCCTTTTGTTTGATTGAATGTTAACTCACCGAGGGTCTCGGCAGGACAGTACACAACTTCCTCACAACCTTCAGGCTCCTCCCAGATTCCAGATGGACCACAAAGACGAGTGATATTCATCTCAGGATCCTTCACACAAGGCATTGTTGCCATTTCATTTTCCATCGTCTCTGGGAACTCATAGTGAGTACCAGCATAGTTCGACCAGTCTTCTGAGGGACAGAAACATGAACCTTCTTGAGGATCATCCCAAGTACCACCAGGATTACAATTATGCTGCTCTCTAGACTTATAATGATCGTACATCTGGGGAATATCTATCTCAACGCTCCTAGTGTTGATAACGCTCCATCATTAT
>JABLTK010071460.1_pt1 | contig 14230 bp, 11 predicted proteins | sample 7160131 | NCBI WGS metagenome assembly JABLTK01 (sample SAMN14651221, study PRJNA627086) | human gut metagenome | isolation source: feces | host: Homo sapiens
ATGAACACATTGCTCTCAAACGCTCAAAATTCAAGAATTTCGCACCAAAGATTTTGTTGTGCGTTCAACTCATAGTATTGAGCATCAGAAATGCAAATATTGTCTTCAACCATCATCTATTCAATCATTAAAGAGTTCGTGATGGTGATGAAAATAGCAAAATCAAGTTTATGGTTTATTTACGAGAAGTTTTCTATATGGAGGGGCTGAATAGTTACCTTATTGACGCCATTGTATAATCTTTGTTAAAAGAACAGCTTCCCGCATACACCCTATACATAATTTCGCTACATTTTGTTTAATGTAAAAGCCTAAACCATACTTTATGTCATGCATTTCTATATTAAGGACCTACATCTATTGCTTCTGATGACATAGGTATTATCATTGTTCCTCAAAAAAATAGATTATGTAGACATTGTTTTTAATAATTATCATTAGCTGGAAATCCATGATGATATCGGCTCAAAACATTTCTTCTGCCACAATTATATATTCAGTGGATCTCACTACTTGCAGAACGTATGACATAGTTCCTGAAATGTTTGATAAAGGCAATTATGGTGAATGTGTGATTACGACAAAGGACACAACAGAAATTAATGAATTGATAAAATGTGCAGAGACTTTAAAGTTATCCAAACGCAAGTCTCTGGATACCGCTATGTAAGTACCGGGAATTGCTGCCGAATAAATGGAAACAAAAAAATATCGCTCAAGAATAAAAACTTGAGCGATATTTTTTGTTTGAAGTATATATACTAGCATTGCGGATACGCTTACAAATAATTCTGTAACTTTGTAATCGGTAGTCATATCAAATATATTTGTAACTTATTGTAAATCACCTATAAATGTACAAAATATTTGTGAGACTACTAACTTTTTTATGAACTATTCTTATCCCGAACTGGGGTGATATATTTGCTTTAGATGTCAGTACGATACATGTACTTGTTAACGATATATCTTACTTCATCATAAGGGAAGCCCAGTTCCTCATATAGTTTATATGCTTGTTCTCCTATACGCTTGTGCTCATCGCTTCTATCCATCAGGATGAAGATGTTGGAACAGTTGCTAATCATATATTCAAGAATCTGTCGGTTCTTGATTTGCTTAATATATGGCACAATCTTCTCATAGGTATTGTAAAACGGCTTGAATTCTTCTATTTGCCGTTTTGTCATACCGAAATAAATAGCAGCCTTCTCCAAATACTGCAAAGCGAAAGACATTTCATGCAAAGGGATTGTTCCCCTTGTTGTCAGGTATTCCAACAGGAAATACAACGCATATCTTTGTTCTGCCTCCAAAGTGTCGTATGGAGAAATGGGCTTCCTTGTTCTACTAAATAGTCCCATGATTATTGCTTTTATAAACCGCCAAATCGTTGCTTACATGAATTGCATTCGAATTCATCCTTGAATATGCCTAGTTTAATGTCTGAGCTGTAACAATAGGGGCATTTCACTTCTTCATTATCAATGAACTTCTTTCGTTCTAACTCCATTATGTCTGAAAGCCAATCACACATAATACCATACGAAGTATTCTTTGGCTTTAACGCCACTCGCGGTGCAACTTCATATGCTTGATTGGCCATATATTTATATGCTTCTGGCAGATAATGGAAATTCTCATAAGTGCCATCATATTTACTCATCACATCATCTTTGTAGAACTTTTTAAGGCCTTCTATTGGGCATTTGAACAGTTCTGACATTACCCTTAATGACTTGATTCGCTCTTGCAAGTCCTCAGTCTTTATATAGGGAAAGTATGACTTTGCTATCTCCATTTCCTTGTCAGATGCCGACGCAGAAATATTCGCATCTGACGACCCCAATTCCTTATGTCGTTCCTTTAGCCATTTAGCCATCAAGGCTGACCCGTATTGCCTTCTCGTATATGGAATGTTTCCATTTCCTTATACGACTCCCTGCTAGTGGATTCAATCATTTGAGGAATAAGACGAGTTGGATATTTTTCTATCTCCTTTAAATAGTTTTCCTTAATTTGGGATATGGAACAATTCATGCCCTTACTCAATCGTTCGAGCGTTTCTTTCTTTTCTCTTGCATCCCTATCACTTAGTGCAGAGAAGTCAATTCCTAAAAGAGCTTCGATTTCTTTTGCCTTAGTTGGATTACCTTCCTTGAATGACTCCCAATATGTTTTCACTTTAGGTACAGTCACAGAAGGCTGTGAATAACTCTTGGAAGAGTTCTCCATTTTATCAGCACTGCTATGAAAGTAATAAGCTAATATGGCGAATATTATCGCAAGTATGAACCAAATCATAGTCTAAAAGTCGTCTAAATCCTTAAAATTAATGCAAATGTCTCTCTTAATGCTTTTAATTACCGGTGTACATTGCTCTTTGAGTGCTGTTAATTGTTCCCCGATAGGTAAATGAGGACGTAACTCTTTGAAGATGTCAATAAAATATTGGTTTATAATATTCTCTAAAGGAAAATTGACATGAGCCGCCTCTGCTTCTTTTGCAATTCCACCAAATAAAAGCATTTGGTTACGAAGATGTGTTTCAGGATTAATATACCCAGCTTGACCTGCAATAACGGAATACATTAGAAACTGATTCTGCATCAAAAACAACACAAGAGCAAGTTTACTCCCTGAGACTATATCTTCATATCCTGCTTCATCGTATTTGCTATCACAATTCTTGAGAAAGTTGTTTAGTAGACAAAAGTAAACTAACTTGATCGCAGACATCTGTTCTTCTGTAGACAAGTAGTCTTCTGCTAGCATAAAATATAGACTCTTGGCAACTATGTATGGCCGTTTAACTACAGAGAACATACCTTCATGATGTTTCATTTTATTAAGCATAAACTTGGTCGTTTCCTTAAGCGTTGCCGTATCATCTGCATTGAAAGAAGAAACGATGTTCTCAGCAAGCTGGTCGATTGACAGAAAATGTCCTTCTGTTCCCATATTTTTATAACACTGCCTACTCAGCACCTTATCGGCATTTTATAATTTACATTTAGAAGCGTGGCACTGATATACCACTTCTTCAAAAGGAGGCCGTGAAAATTACTTGAACTGAGAAGGAGTAACCAACCCACGCTATATAGCGCGAACCGTACACCGTTCTTGCAGTTCTTTCTTGGAAGTTTCTCACGTTTCCTTTTGCAAGTCGAGCATAACGCTTCGTTGTTTTCAATATGTCTTGCAAAGACAGCATGCCGCCATTATGTGTTGTAAAGATACTCAAAATTTATCAAACAGAAGCATTTTTATACTGCTTCTATGAAATATTTGCAATTTTTGATTAGATTTACCCGCGAAGCGAGGTAAACATGCCGTTTTTCAAGGAAAAATGTGTAACTTTGTACCAACTTTTTTAAGCGAATGACCATTACAGATTAATTGCGTCTGTTTTGCAGAACCGTAACATATGAAACGAGCTTTCGTATCAATTGGCATGAAAGTTAGCAACAATTGATACGAAAGCTCATCTCAAATGTAAAGCAATAATAAATAATGTCCTTTTACATTACATAATCTTTATCCTTTCAATGCTCGCATAGCGTTAAGCACAGCCAGTACTGTCACGCCTACATCCGCAAACACTGCCATCCACATTGTGCCGAGGCCGACAGTGGCGAGAAGCAGGATGACGACTTTCACACCGATGGCAAACCATACGTTCTGCTTTGCTATGGCAATGGTGCGTCGGGCAATCTCCACGGCTGTGGCTATTTTCGAGGGATGGTCGTCCATGAGCACTACGTCGGCAGCCTCTATGGCAGCATCACTACCCAGACCGCCCATGGCAATGCCCACATCGGCACGCTTCAGCACGGGGGCGTCGTTGATGCCGTCACCGACAAACGCCAACGTCTTGCCTTCCGGCTTGTCCGCAATGAGACGCTCCATGCAGTCCACCTTGTCAGCCGGCAACAGCTCTGCATGACATTCGTCGATACCCAACTCTTCTGCCACCTTATCGCCTACTTCCTTTCGGTCGCCAGTCAACATGACAGTACGGCTGATTCCCAGACCGCGCAACTTAGATATTGCTTCCGCACTATCCTCCTTCACCACGTCGTTTATGACCACATGTCCGGCATACACTCCGTCCACAGCCACGTGCACTATTGTGCCCGTACGATGACAGTTATGCCATTCAGCCCCAATGTCTTCCATCAACTTGGAGTTGCCCACAGCCACAAGTCTGCCACCGATTCTTGCCTTCACGCCACGTCCGGCAATCTCCTCCACGTCCGTCACATGACAGCCGTCGGTTGCCTCATTGGGAAAAGCTTCACGTAAGGCAGCACCGATGGGATGAGTGGAATAATGCTCCACGTGTGCTGCAAGATGCAGTATCTCGTTGGCATCGAAATTGTCAGGATGGACGGCTTCCACGGCGAACACGCCCTTCGTAAGCGTACCAGTCTTGTCGAACACCACGGTTGCGAGATTAGCCAAGGTGTCCATATAGTTGCTGCCTTTTATGAGGATGCCCTTGCGCGAAGCTCCTCCCAAGCCTCCGAAGAATGTCAGCGGCACACTTATGACAAGGGCGCATGGGCATGAGACAACGAGGAAGATAAGGGCACGATGGAGCCATACGGAGAAGCTCTCAAGATAACCTGTGGAAGCAAAGAACGGGGGAATGAAAGCCAAGAGCAAAGCCGTAGCCACCACTATAGGCGTATAAACGCGTGCAAACTTTGTGATGAACGACTCGCTTCTCGACTTGTTCTTGTCTGCGCTCTCCACCAAGCGGATAATCTTCGACACCGTGCTCTCACCGAAAGTCTTTGACGTACGCACTCGGAGAACTCCACTAAGATTGATGCATCCTGAGGCAATATCCTCGCCTACCGTCACCTCACGCGGCATGCTCTCGCCTGTCAATGCAATGGTATTGAGCGACGACGTGCCTTCAATGACCTGTCCGTCAAGCGGAACCTTCTCGCCCGGCTTCACCACAATGGTCTCGCCGATGGTCACTTCCTCCGGCGACACGCTCTTCACCGTTCCGTCACGCTCCACGTTGGCATAGTCAGGACGGATGTTCATGAGGTGCGAAATGCTGTCACGACTCCTGCCTTCGGCATATCCTTCAAAGAGTTCGCCAACCTGGAAGAACAGCATAACGAACACAGCCTCAGGAAATTCCGTCTCTGCCCCTGGCAGAAAACCTATACACAACGCACCGATAGTGGCTATGGACATAAGGAAGTCCTCATTGAGCATATCTCCCTTGAAAATTCCTTCCAGCGCCTCCTTCAATGTGCCGTGTCCGATAAGAAGATACGGCACCAGATAAACGAGGAGCATCTGCCATGTAGCCAGGTCGCAGTTTTTCTCTATAAATACAGCGCCAACTAAAAGCAATGCCGTAAGGCATATTACGGTTAGCTTTCTTGTTTCGTCTTTCATAATTATGTTTTTATTATGGTTCTTTTTACAGGTGCAAAAGTATAAAATGTCGGACGCAACTTGGTTGCATTCCGCCTTGTGGCTGATTAAATGTCGGGAAAACGACAAAAATACGTAACTTTGCACTAACATATCATATTATAAAGGAAATGACAAGACAGATAGACATACATAAGATAACTGAACGCTCGGGCAACTTGCCTGCATCTCTCGTGGCAGAAAGGCTGAACGACCTTCTTCTCTCACATGACTCATTGGTGGTCACGGCTCCACCCGGTGCGGGTAAGTCGACTCTCCTACCCCTTACCATGCTGGCAGGCGGCGTCAGTGAAGGCAAGATACTGATGCTCGAACCGCGAAGAGTGGCGGCTCGCCACATTGCCTCACGCATGTCTGACATACTGGAAGAGAATGTCGGCGGAACAGTCGGCTATCGTGTAAGATTTGAGAACCGTGTGTCTTCCGACACTCAGATTGAGGTATTGACGGAAGGCATTCTCACGCGTATGGTGGTCAGCGACCCTACGCTTGACGGTGTAGGCGTCGTTGTCTTCGACGAGTTTCATGAGCGCAGCATCAATTCCGACCTTGCGCTTGCCCTGGTCCGTCAGGTGCAAAGCGTGTTACGTCCCGACCTTAAGATAGTTGTGATGTCGGCAACGATAGACGCAGAGAAGATTTGCGACACCCTTGACGCTCCCCTTGTGGAATGCGAGGGACGCATGTTTCCTGTGACTATCCGCTATGCGCAGGACGACATCGACCCACGTGACGCGGCAAGGACCACGTGTCAGGCTGTCATTGAGGCATACCAAAAGGAGGAAGGAGACATTCTGGCATTCCTGCCTGGACAAGGCGAGATAGAAAGGTGTCGTGAGATTTTGTCCGCTTCGCCGTCGTTGGAGGGCGCTACGGTGGTGCCGCTTTACGGCAATCTCTCGCCTTCCGAGCAGCAGCGTGCCATCGCTCCGTCAAAGGAAGGCGAGCGAAAGGTGGTGCTTGCTACGCCTATTGCCGAGACATCGCTCACCATTGAGGGCGTAAGGACGGTTGTGGACACCGGCCTGTATCGTAAGCCGGTCTTCGATCCGCGCACCGGTCTTACCCATCTGGAGGTGACAACGGTAAGCCGCGACATGGCTGAGCAACGCGCAGGTCGTGCAGGACGTGTGGCAGAAGGAACATGTATGCGTCTTTGGACAAAAGCTGCTGAGACGTACATGGAGGAGCACAGACATGCGGAGATAGAGCACGCCGACCTTGCTCCGACGCTTCTCAGCATTGCCTCGTTCGGCGAAACTGACATAATGAGCATGCCTTGGCTGACGCTCCCGCCAAGACGTAACGTGGCTAACGCACATGCGCTGCTGGTTATGCTTGGTGGCATAACGGACGACGGGGTTGTCACGCCGACAGGAAAGCGCATGGCTGCCCTACCCTGCCATCCACGTATAGCGAGGATGATTCTTGGTGCAGGTTCGGCTCGCATGCGTGCGCTTGCCTGCGACATTGCGGCATTGCTGGAGGAGAAAGACCCGATGACCGATTCGGGCAGCTCAGATATGGCGTTAAGAATCTCCGTATTGCGTCGCATGCGGAAGAACGGCAAGCAGGGAGGATGGACTCGCATTGCGAAGATTGCTGCAGAATACAGAAGGATGGTTCGTGTGGATGAGGACAATACGGACGTTGTGCCGTCCGAGGTGGGACAGTTCGTATGCTTCGCCTATCCCGAACGCATAGCAATGGCTATCGACAAGATAGGAACGTATCGTCTTTCGAACGGAAAAGAGGTGCGTATAGACGGTAAGGATGACATTACGGCTCACGAATGGATTGTTGTGGCGTCAATGTATGATGCGGCAGGGAGCGCAGGACGCGTGTTTTTAGCAGCGCCGATAGATAAAGAAGACATAGATGAGAGTATGCTCATACGTCGTGACAATGTGTCGTGGGATTCGCGACAGGGACGACTGGTGGCGCAACGCGAATGGCGTGTCGGCAAGCTGACGCTCAACAGCCAACCCATCCAGGACATTGACGAGGAACAGGCTGTGGACATTGTATGCGAAGCCATGAAGAAGGACGGACTGAGCATGTTGGATTGGAGCGACGATGATGTGGCACGTCTGCAAAGGCGCGTGGCGCAAGTGGCGCAATGGCATCCAGAACTGATGTTGCCGGACGTATCAACCGAGCATCTAATGCAGACGGCAGCAGAATGGTTGCCTCTTTATCTGCGTGACGGCGGCAAGCTGCGCACTTCATCAGCCGAACTTAAGAAGCTGAATCTGAGCGAGATGATATGGAACATCATCCCCTACGAACAGCAGAGAGAGATTGACGAGATTGCTCCGACGCACATTCAGGTGCCTACGGGCAGCAAGATACGCATCGACTACCGTCAGGGGGCCGAGGTTCCGGTCCTTAGCGTACGCCTTCAGGAATGCTTTGGCATGGACGCCACACCCTGCGTTGACCGTGGACGGCGTCCGCTTCTTATGGAACTTCTCTCGCCGGGATTCAAGCCTGTGCAGCTGACAAGCGACCTTGCCAGCTTCTGGCAGAACGCTTACTTTGAGGTAAGGAGCGAGCTGAGACGCCGCTACCCGAAGCATTACTGGCCGGACAATCCGCTTGAAGCAGAGGCTGTCAGAGGCGTAAAGCGAAAGCAGTAAGATAAAGAAAATGCAGAAACGATAAAGATGCAGCGCCGTTAAGCCACAATCCGTCAATGAAAACAATCGGGCTTGCGTAGCTGCGTCTTGCCGTTCTTGCCCCGCTTCTTCATCTGCTCCTTCAGAGCGCATCCGCTACAGCCATAACATCCCGAACGGCTGCTTCGGAAAGCCAACCTTACACGATAGACGACGTACGCGATGGCAGCGATTATCACGGCTGCCACAATGATATACTGTATGATTTCTTGCATATATATTAAGCTTTTAATCTTGATTATATAAAAGGCAAAGGCGGACGACCAAGTAGTGTTTTTCACTAATGGTCGTCCGCCTCTTTAAGTTACGATATTCTTCTCGCTATTAGTAAGCGAAGAGAGGATATGACTTCATTGTCTCGTTCACTCTCTTGCGAACGCTTGCGATTACCTCCTCGTTCTCAGGATCGTTGAGAACCTCCTCAATGAGCTCTGCAATGAGAACCATAAGGTCTTCCTTAGCACCACGTGTGGTGATGGCAGGAGTTCCGAGACGGATACCTGATGTCTGGAAAGCGCTACGTGTATCGAACGGCACCATGTTCTTGTTGACGGTGATGTCAGCAGCAACGAGAGCGTTCTCAGCCACCTTACCTGTGAGTTCAGGATACTTATCACGAAGGTCGACGAGCATAGAGTGGTTGTCTGTGCCACCGCTTACGATGGTGAAGCCACGCTTAATAAGCTCCTCAGCCAGAACGCTGGCGTTCTTCTTAACCTGCAATGCCCACTCCTTAAACTCAGGCTGCAATGCCTCCTTGAAAGCAACAGCCTTGGCAGCGATGACGTGCTCCAACGGACCACCCTGCTGACCGGGGAATACGGCTGAGTTGAGCAGCTGGCTCATCATCTTCGTAACGCCCTTCGGTGTCTTGAGACCCCAAGGATTCTCGAAGTCCTTACCCATGAGGATGATACCACCACGCGGACCGCGAAGAGTCTTGTGGGTTGTAGATGTGACGATATGTGCGTATTTTACTGGATTGTCGAGAAGTCCGGCTGCGATAAGACCTGCGGGGTGAGCCATGTCAATCATAAGGAGAGCTCCCACCTTGTCAGCGATTTCGCGCATGCGCTTGTAATCCCACTCACGGCTGTATGCAGAACCACCACCGATGATGAGCTTCGGCTTGTGCTCGATGGCAAGGCGCTCCATCTCGTCATAATCCACGCGACCAGTTTCCTTGTTGAGGTCGTAGCCTACGGGATTGTAGAGGATACCTGATGTGTTAACGGCAGAACCGTGTGAAAGGTGACCACCGTGTGCGAGGTTCAGACCCATGAAGGTATCGCCCGGCTTCAGTACTGCGAGAAGCACTGCTGCGTTGGCCTGTGCACCAGAGTGAGGCTGCACGTTGGCATATTCTGCTCCGAAGAGTTTCTTTACACGCTCAATGGCCAATGTCTCCACCTGATCTACCACCTGGCAGCCGCCATAATAACGCTTGCCGGGATATCCCTCAGCGTACTTGTTGGTGAGATATGATCCCATTGCCTCCATTACCTCGTCGCTGACGAAGTTCTCAGATGCGATAAGCTCGATGCCTTTAAGCTGACGTTGATGTTCTTTCTCAATCAAGTCGAAAATCTCTTGGTCTCTTTTCATAATTAACTTGTTAGTTGTTTTGGGTTAGTGTTTTTATTGTTACGTTTATACTAATTCAACTTTGTCGATGTACTGTTCCTTGTCGCAGTAGTGACACTTCAGGATGCCACGCTTCTTGTCTACGACGTTGAAAACGGTGCTCATCGGTTCATTGTTGGTTATGCACTTAGGGTTGTTGCAACGTACGATGCCACGAAGCTCGTCCGGAGTTTCCACTGTCTTCTTCTCCACCACCTCGTAGTCCTTGATGACGTTGAGCACCACGTTGGGCGCCACGACAGACAAGCGTGAAATCTCCTCGTCAGTAAAGAACTTGTCCGACACCTTGATGATGCCTTTCTTGCCAATCTTCTTTGAGGGATAGTTATATCCGATGGTTACGGGATTCTCCAGTTTCTGCAGTTCCAGGAGGTTCGCCACCTCATAAGTCTTCTCTGCTGGTATATGGTCGATAACGGTGCCGTTCTTGATGGCGGCCACCTGACGTTCTGTCTTGTTTGTGTTCATAGCTTTCTTATAAGATTATTGTCTTGTCGTTCTTAACGTCGTCGAGGCTGATGCCGAGGACATAGCAGAAGATTGCCTCTCTTGCAAAGAGTCCGTTGCCAGCCTGCTGTATGTAGTATGCGTGTGAGCTTTCGTCCACGTCGTAAGCAATCTCGTTCACTCTTGGCAGAGGATGGAGCACTTTCATGTTAGGCTTTGCCTTTGCCAGCATGTCGCGCTTAAGGATATACACGTTCTTTACGCGCTCATATTCCATGAGATCAGAGAAGCGTTCCTTCTGCACGCGGGTCATATATAATATGTCAGCGTTGGCGATGACGTCCTCATTGAATTCGGTATGCTCCTCAAACTTGATGTTATGCTCCTTGCAGTAAAGCTTATACTCCTCAGGCATGGCAAGCTCCTTAGGTGCTATGAAATGGAATGTCGGGTTGAAGTGGCGCATTGCTGTGATGAGCGAATGCACGGTACGTCCGTACTTCAGGTCGCCGACAAGGTAGATGTTAAGGTTTTCCAGTGTGCCCTGAGTCTTGTATATAGAGTAAAGATCGAGCAGACACTGTGATGGATGCATGTGTGCGCCGTCGCCGGCGTTAACGATAGGAACTGGAGCAACCTCACTGGCGTACTGTGCAGCGCCTTCCACAAAGTGGCGCATTACGATGACGTCAGCATAGTTTGACACCATGAGCACTGTATCCTTGAGCGTCTCACCCTTTGCCACACTTGAGGCTTTCGCATCCGAAAAACCTATTACGCGTGCGCCAAGACGATTGGCTGCAGTTTCGAAACTTAGTCGTGTACGGGTGGAGGGTTCGAAGAAAAGCGTCGCCACTACTTTTCCTTTCAGCAGTTCTCGGTTAGGATGTTTTTCGAACTCTTGCGCCATCTCAAGGAGATACATCAATTTTTCCTTGGGAAGGTCTGCGATTGTTACAAAATCGTGTCTCATCATTTATTTAGAGTTAATGGTTGTTTCCTAATTCGCTTGCTAAGGTAATCATATTTTTTCACATAGAATGCAACTGAAATGCAATATTTAATCTTTTCACGTTTTTTTGATAATACAGCGACAAGCTTACGGCATGATATTCTGAATTTCTCTTGTTTTTTACTGTATAAGGCTTGTAATTCGGGATTTTTCTCTAATTTTGCACAATTAAGTCATTGATGAACATTACTCATGAGAAAGAAATTCGTACATTTCCTTTGGGGGTTGCTGGGCACCGTGCTCGGCGTTTGCGTATTTGCGTTCGTTGCTATTTGGAACGGATGGATAGGCTATATGCCTCCTGTGGAAGACTTGCAGAATCCCATCAACCGCTTTGCCACGCAGATTTATTCGTCTGACGGCAAGGTTATAGGCACATGGAACTTTAACCGCGAAAACCGCATCTGCGTGCAATACTCCAACCTCTCGCCTTACCTTGTAAAGGCATTGGTGGCTACGGAGGACGCTCGCTTCTACGAACATTCAGGCATCGACTTTATCGCTCTTGGACGCGCCATCGTGAAGCGCGGACTCATGGGACAGGCAAGCGCAGGCGGCGGATCGACCATTACGCAGCAGCTTGCCAAGCAGCTCTATTCGGAGACGGCAAGCAGCACGTTGCAGCGCGTATTGCAGAAACCCATTGAATGGATGATAGCCGTGAAGCTGGAGCGCAACTACACTAAGGAGGAAATCATAGCACTATACCTTAATTATTTTGATTTCCTTCATAATGCGGTGGGCATAAAGACAGCCGCTAATACATATTTTAATAAGGAACCGAAGAATCTGACGGCTTGCGAGGCTGCCACGCTCATAGGTTTGTGTAAGAATCCGTCTTTGTTTAATCCTGTACGTTATCCCGAGAGATGCACGGAGCGACGCAACGTCGTGCTCGACCAGATGCGAAAGGCGGGATACATAACAGAATCGGAATACCAAGAGTTCACCAACGAACCTCTTGTTCTTAATTTCCACCGTACAGACCACAAGGACGGCACAGCTCCGTACTTGCGTGAGTTCCTGCGTATATATATGTCAGCGGAACGTCCTGACAGAGCCAAGTATCCGTCATGGAACAAGCGACAGTACGTCATCGACTCCATTGCGTGGGAGACTGATCCGCTATACGGATGGTGTAACAAGAACTTCAAGAAGGACGGCACACCATACAATCTTAACGCCGACGGCCTGAAAGTATATACAACCATCGACTCGCGTATGCAAAGATACGCAGAGGAGTCGGTATATAATCATGTTGCACGATTCCTCCAGCCCGAGTTCTTCAAGGAGAAACGAGGAAAAGCCAATGCACCTTTCTCATCGGCTCTGACAAAGAAGCAGGTCAATCAGATTATGGAACGTGCCGTTTTGCAGAGCGAGCGTTATCGTGCTCTGAAGGCAGCAGGAGCTTCAGACGAGGAAATCCACAAGTCGTTCCATACACCTACGGACATGTCGCTCTTCACATACCACGGCGACCTTGACACTACGATGACACCTATTGACAGCATACGTTATGTCAAGTCTTTCCTCCGCGCCGGATTTATGAGTATGGATCCGAAGACGGGCGAGGTGAAGGCATACGTAGGAGGCCTCGACTATACGCACTTTATGTACGATATGGTTATGGGCGGACGCCGTCAGGTGGGATCCACCATCAAGCCCTTCCTCTACAGTCTTGCTATGGAGAACGGCTTCTCTCCGTGCGATCATGCCCCTAACGCGCAGCGTACATATATGGTGGCAGGTCGTCCCTGGACTCCACGCAACGCCAACCACAGACGTGCTGGCGAGATGGTGACGCTGAAGTGGGGTCTGGCACAGTCGAGCAACTGGGTTTCGGCTTATCTTATGAGCAAGCTAAATCCGCAGCAGTTCGTGCAGCTGCTCCACGATTACGGCATAAACAATCCCGACATCCATGCTTCTATGTCGTTATGCCTTGGTCCGTGCGAGGTGTCGGTGGCTGAAATGGTTAGCGCATATACGACGTTCGTCAATAACGGCATTCGCACCGCTCCGCTCTTCGTGAGCAGAATAGAGGATAACGAGGGCAATGTCATCACAGCCTTCCAGCCACGCATGAACGAGGTGATAAGTGCAGAAAGCGCATACAAGATGATTGTGCTGCTAAAGGGTGTCGTCGACGGAGGTACGGCAGGCCGTCTGCGCTATAAATATAACTTTACTGGCGAGATTGGCGGAAAGACAGGTACAACGAACCGCAACTCCGACGCATGGTTTATGGGCTTCACACCGCAGCTCGTCAGCGGCTGCTGGGTAGGCGGCGAGGACCGTGACATTCACTTCGACTCTATGCGTATGGGTCAGGGTGCGACGATGGCGCTGCCTATATGGGCTTACTTTATGAAGAAGGTGTATAGGGACAAGAGCCTGCCTTACGACCCCAACGCCGTATTCGACCTTCCTGAAGGTTACGATCCTTGCAAGAACGACACCGAATACAACACGGGGTACGACATCGACGAGGTGTACGAGTAGGAAGGAAACGGAAGAATAAGGTTTAGAAAAAGCGTACAAAAATTTGGCACTTTTAAAAAAATTATATACCTTTGCATCGCGTTTGAGAAAAACGACAATGTTTTGGCCGATATGGCTCAGTTGGTAGAGCAACGCATTCGTAATGCGTGGGTCCCCGGTTCGAGTCCGGGTATCGGCTCAAAACATGCCAAAGCATTATTCGCTTAACGCGGTAATAGCTCAGTTGGCAGAGCACTAGCTTCCCAAGCTGGGGGTCGCGGGTTCGAACCCCGTTTACCGCTCACAATCATAAAACGCTGTAAATAATTCAACTAATAAGTCAAGGAGGTTCGTTATTCGAGCCTCCTTTTTTGTATCCTCCAACGTCTAATATAGCGTTATTAGGAGGTTTTGGGATCAAATAATATTGTTGTGTTTTTAACAATCCAATATTATTGTTTATCTTTGCGTCATGAATAGAACTCAGCCCATAGATTACAAG
>JABLTK010079452.1_pt1 | contig 14208 bp, 22 predicted proteins | sample 7160131 | NCBI WGS metagenome assembly JABLTK01 (sample SAMN14651221, study PRJNA627086) | human gut metagenome | isolation source: feces | host: Homo sapiens
TATTATTATGGTATGAATATGGGTATAAGAATCGATTCTTGATCCATTTCATTTTTCTATGAAACTCCTCTAATTCTCATCTCTTGTTTCCGGTATTCTCTAAAAGTTAGCAGAAGATCAAAGTCAATATATAGACACAACAAACAAGGAAAATGACCACTCAATGGAATTCATTCATAGACTCTCTCTGAACTCGTTCTTGACATCTCTTGAACGAGTCAAAGAAGATCTGACACTCGGAAATACCTTTATCCTTATTCTTGTCATTAGCTAGTAACAACGTCTCTTACCACTTCCAAACAATTATTGAAGTCCATACGATACATTGCACAAGGATCCTACACTTTATTCCCTTTCTCTGCCCATACTTGCTGTTGCTGCTGCATTTCGGAAGTTTCCTCAACAGGAACAGGAGCATTCGGGTCTTCCTCGCGGTTACGACCAGAAACAGCATTCACAACTCCATTTACAGCACTACTCTAAGAGAACACATCCAATACCTACTTATGAGCTACAGCACTTCCAGCTCCAAAAGCAAAGCCCTGGGCAACATTCGAGAAGAAACCACCTCCAGACGAATCTACATTTCAAAAGAAACCTTCAACTTGTACACGTCTGTTGATGGGTGGGCTGAGGTTGAGGAGCGGGAGTTGTAGGTTTTGCTGACGAGGTGCTGGCAGTCGATTTTGTTGACGAAGTACCAGCAGCTGGTCTAGCTGCCGATCTCGCAGGAGTTGCAGTTCGTCGTGGGGGAGCTCGAGCAGAATGAGATGCAGAACTACAGATTAGTACTATCAAAGACACAAAACGGTCTTGCAGACGACCTTGCGGACGAATAAGATCTTCGGGAACCGCCACTGACTACACATTAACAGTACCCTATTCTGTAACATCCTGAACTTCGACTTCTAATCGGTCAAATGGAATTAGAGATAATACCTAGGCATAATATATACAGAAACAAAGATAAATAGAATTCTTCACAAGAACCGAATTGAGGCATCCAGAATACGAACAATTTCTGTCAACATCCCTCTATTCTCGAAATCCTTGAAACGAAACTACTCGACATAAGGGTTCCAAGAGTGTCTATAACAAACAAACTGATCACATGCTTAGAGTTGACCACAGGCAACGATCTTGATCTCAGCCTTCGTTCTTCCACTGTTGGATCCATAAGACTCGATCTTCTTAACAACATCCATGCCTTCAATGACTTCGCCGAAAACGACATGCTTTCCGTTCAGATGAGGAGTAGGAACCTTTATATTACTCATTCCAATTGAATTCTACGGTGGTGATAAAGAACTGAGACCCATTTGTATTGGGACCAGCATTGGCCATCGAAAGGAGTCCTGGACGGTCGTGGCGCACGCGGAAGTTCTCATCAGCGAATCTGTTTCCATAGATGGATTCACCTCCAAAACCATTGAAATCCTATGGATAAGAACCTGACTCAACCCATAAAGTGATATCTCCTCCCTGAAGCATGAAGCCAGGGATGACTCTGTGGAAGATTGAGTTCTTGAAGCAGAGATCCACTCCAGATCTTCCCTTTCCCTTCTCTCCGGTGCACAGGCATCGGAAATTTTCAGCAGTCTTAGGGACAATATCGCTGAACAACTATGACATGAAATAGAAGGAATCAAACCTACCGAAAAGACGATTCTTCCTGCAGGTTGGCCAGCAATGGTAATATCAAAGAATACTTTAGGACGGGACATTTGTCAATTTACACTTCTTTTTGAATCAATCAACTCTCTGTACGGATAGTGGTTCATAATTGATATACCAACAAACACTATACAATTTCTTACTAAATACAACGGTTTTGTGATTGAATGAAGCATAGCATTTTAAATGACCCAATAGCACTAGTGAATTGATTATACAGGTGATCTCCTCATCAGTCACTTCTTGTCCATAGTATTGGAATCCATAACGTAGCGCAGAATAAGGAACGTGAAATTCATTATATGTTTCCCTTATCCGTAAGATTAGTCGAGCATACACCATTGCTTTGATTTTGGAAAAGAGGAGCTTAGATATAACTCTAACAAAAGAAAGTACTTGCAATCCACGCTTGTTGATCGTCAAGCTGTTCTCATTTAACACTTGTTCAAAGAGCGTTATGTTCCCTGTTCGACAACACAAAACCATTTTTGAATACTATCTATAATTCCCTCGATGTATAGTTACCATGTTAAAACCAAATCGCTGTAGAAGCTCGTCTTTTGGAAGCCTTCCCGACTTCAACATCAATGGAATGTAGAAGAACATTAGCCGACTACAATGAATCGATACAACCAACGATACGATAGATTTCGCTCATTTTCTGGATCACAAGCCTGAATTGCCTTTGAAATACATTCTGTGGCACTGTCGTATTGTTCTGTGTAAATAAATAGTCTACCATAGTAATAGTAGAAGGTTGTTAATTCGGAGAGAGGACATATCATTAATTCGCCTTCAAGAATATCTTGATATGGATCAAGGAGAACTTGAGCAGCAATGAAGTTCCTCTGGCAGAAGAGATTCTTCAAATAGCTATTAAGAATACTAATCAATGCATTATATGAAGAGAACTAGAGTTTAGAGATGAAAGCATTGATACATGAGCAAATTCGGCATTATTACACACAATCAACAAGTTTCGAATTCCTTTAATGAAATCAGATAGTTCCCGAGATTCAATTATGGAAGTCTGCCTTGCAATCTTAGAATCAATAGGGACATGATCAATCACCCGTCCAACGAATTGCTGCGACTCTTTACATACACAAATCGCTAATGGTGCTAGAGTTGGAACCGTTGTAGATGAAATGAACTGCGAAAAGAAACTAGAATTCATAATCGAGAGTTCAAATACTCAAAGAACTCATTCTGATAGTGCGCACTTTGCTCTAGATTATTTGAAGCATAATGCTTCATCATCCAGATATGGGCAGCAGCAGCTTTCCTCAGACTATAATTTATCGAAACAACTCAACAATACGTAGTATTTTGAATAGGTGATACCAACAAATCCACGTCATTTACCTTCCATATCAGATTCACTCAATTCCTACTTGAATCAATCTCTGAACCATATCTAATCCTCCAACATGTTTTGAAGGATCTGTGGTGAAACAAGAAGCAAGGAGTGCTGAATTGACCGTTTCGACTCCCTGATTAACAGAAGAACAATACTATTTATTAGTTCCAGTCATTAGAACAAACATCCATGCTTCCGAGAGAGAATCAAACAAACACTACTATTGAACTGAACACTTGGACATCATATTCTTCCACAAACCACACGTTTGTACAGGATAATCTGGACAGTAGATCTTGCAATCCATATCAAATACAGAGACATCAAACTGATTGTTGTCACTCTCACAATGCAAGATGCGAACAGGGACAACTGAAACACGCAATTGCTGTTGAAGACCAACGATTTCATACTGTGCTTCCAACTATCTATCAGTCCCAAAACACATTCTCACTTCTTCTGCCTGCTGGAGAAGATCGTGAATTGACTCATTGACTTCCGAATCATAAAAAGAGTCTCCCTCAACCAATCTCCAACCTTGAACTCTGATCATGAATCCACCAAACATAACTCACTTGTACATCTGTCTTCCTTCTAATAATTTCAAATACTCTTTGTTCAATCCTCCTCGTTCGATCACATTCACAATTGAGTGCGTCTTGAATTCCGCCATTACGTCAATCCATCGTAACACCGCACCTCGACCGTTGCACATATGACAACCAACTCGACCCACTCCACTACAATGTACACAACGCTCTTTTCCTGTTCCATTGCAATTCAAACAAGGATTATCCTACTAATCAATCACTCATCAGAATTCACTACATTCGGCCTTCCTTGGCATTTGGAGCATACACAAAAACCACTACCAGAACATGTTGAACAAGACTCTTCACCAGATCCAGAACAAGAACAGCATTTTCTACAGACCTGCGTGAAAGGGACAGGAATCGAACGGACACAGTCTTGGAAATAAGGAGGCAATGGAACCTGAAGATCCCATGGAGCTGGAGGAACACCTTGATCTGGACCCAGAACCGGTTCAGACGTTAATTGGGACTCATTCCAACAAGCACCTCGAGATTCATAGAAATTGTCGAGAGTCATAATGTAACAGTATACCATTTCATCCTATAATCAATTCACAAACCGAACTGTACATCATAAACGCGGAATGTCTCCAAGAACCGGTGATCCCAGCACCATTTCGAACTCACATATTCTTTAAAAGCAGTCACAGCCTGTTCCCTTGTTATAACAGGAAAATCGACAGTAGGAATAGGAAGAACAGTTGGTTGACCTTCACGAACAAGAATATCAGGAATTCGGCAAGGGACCTGACTCCCAACAGTTGCATTTTCGTAAGCGAGTTCTTCGTAATTCTACATCGCATTGGAACACAAGTTCAAACAGGAATTGTAGGGAAGTTTCGTGCGTAGTTTACCTCATCAATGAGCTCCTGTGGCTTTGCAGGAAGAGAAGGACGAGGATTCACGTTTTTGGGTGGAAGAGGAGGTGGAAGTCTTTTCTCCACCGAAACAGGCTCAATTTGCGGAAATAAATTTGCTGGAGTCATCTATATCTCATTTTGAAGTATATGTGTATTCACATTCGTCGGTGGAACATAAACACCTGCAGTGAATGGGTCGCTCTATAGCTCAGAAAATGATTCAACTACCGACACTCATTATACCAAGAAAGAAAAAGAATGACACAACCCAGTTTGCAAAGTCTTCCAATAAATCAAGATTATTTCTAATCTTACAGTTTTTTCAAGATTGAAACATGCAGATTACGGTGAGAACGACGTTGGTTCCAGTCATTGTTTGGTAGAATCGTTCAATTCTCCCATTCGCTGTTTGAACAGGAATCTATTCCATAGCACCGTTTTGAAGATTCATGGAGTCGATTTGGCTGTATCTCTTTATCTTTATCTTAGCTCTTGTCTGGACACCCATTATTGTGCATGTATCCCGCTCAGAGAGTAAATGTGATAAATACGTTTGATTGTAGAACGTGTTCACATCATCCTTCTTGTGCTGATGCTAATCGTTGTCATTGGGGTTATCGTTATTGGAATCGCATATCGGGTCTTCTTAACGACAGCTGTTGAAATGTCTGCTTATTCTGATTCTTAGCTTGGAATCGCTTTTTTTATTGCCGCAGAACTCTATGAGACTGCAGGAACCTACATCAGTATGAATCGGTTTCATTCTGCCGAGTCTATTACTTCTAGAGCTCCCATGTCTACCCTTCCTGATTATTTGTTTGAATGGATACCTCATGTTTGTATTTGGTGTCCACTTCATCCTAGAAAGAGACGACTGAACTGCCTTTGATTGGAAAAATTCACACAAAGACAATTGGAGACGTTCTAATGGGACTTCTCATCCTTCCTGTTACCATTTCGCTTCTCTTTCTTAAGGATAACTTCCTTATGCTTCGCAAAGCTTTATTGCTGTTGGGAATCACCGGTTTTTTTAGACCTCTCACATTTTGTTGTACGAGTCTCTCAGATCCATGTCCTTCAAGTCCTACAAATCAATATCCTTGGATATGTCTCATAGAACTCCTTTACCGGTAGAGCAGGGCATCCTGTAGACATTCATCCTACTTTGCGCGAAGGCTTCAAACACGCATTTAACTTCCTTGCTAAACCGACCACCTTTTTTTCTGCTGGAGATATGATCTTTAGTGGGCATACTCGTTTTGTAGTAGCAGCAATCTCTGTACGAATATGGAGAGGTGTTTATTGAAGGTGTTAGGAACGTTGATTACTCGAGAGAATCAATCCTATATGATTCCTCTATTTCTAATTGCCCTTGTTGCAGGTATTTTTGCTATGTTTACCTTTATTAAGGTGAGATCAGACTCAATGTCTAATCTCTAGAGTCGTATGCATTATTCTGTTGACGTTATTTTGGCTGTTTTTATTACATCATCTCTGTGGCAAATAATATGCCAATCCAGTTCTTTGGCTGCAATTCCAAATGAACCTCCAAATATCTCCATTATGTCCCGACTGTGGATCAGCTTCTTCCGTTGGTATAATAATTGGTTGTGTTTGTGACAAACAAAGAAATTCTGACAATTACTCCAAGGACCTCCTTCTGCACTGTACCAGTCCATTGGGTATTGTTCAGTCCACTCAGCTTCACCTAAAGCGACAAATGCTTCATAGCATGTTAAGAGAGGCCTGGAATAGCCTGAACCCCAGTCAATCGACAGACGAGGACAGGCAATTTGAACCCAACAATCAATACCCTTCATTCGAGACAGCTAGATGTCACAAATCGTTTCAATTCATACTGTAGCATCCGATATTTCTGAAAGTAACACAACATCATAAACAAGGTTCTTCTTTTTCAGAATCGTCTTCAATCGTTCTAATATCATTTCATTTCCTTGTCGACCAAGTGTTCCTAACACTATGCCCCAGTGAACAGCCTTCTTTGCCTTTTCAATCTCGTTACCCCGAATAGATCGCATTTTGTTCAAATCATATTCTTCTTCTGTTAGTTCCATCGTGTATGGATTATATCGAAGTGTACAAACAGAGGGATTCATGATCATGGCACTCTAGGTGAGATGAATGGATTATAAATACCTCAATATGAAAACGACCATCTGCTAAAAATATCATACAATCTGTTGTTGGCATTATGGGTGATGTGCAACCCAAGACTTCACCTCGTGACAAGGGCTTTTGCTATCAATGATACAATACATTGGCAATCACCTGTGGTATCAATACTTCGGGATAGAAGGATTGAAGCTGTGCAGCCGCTTGATGAATGGCTTGAGAAAACTGAATCGTTCCTAGTAAGGCAATTCGCTGGTCTTCAGGAACATTTGCATGGATTGTCTTCACGAGATGATCCACATTAATGTGCAACTCCACAAAAACATAGAGAATTGGGATTTGGGTTTTCTGAATTGGAATCAAGCAGGAATGACCATAGTGAACCATAAAATCTGCACCAAGTCGCTTTGCTGAATAATCATCAACACAACATGCACCGTATGTTACATCACCCATTACGATGACTCTTGCATGAGTAAAATGACGAATGATATCGGCAATTGCACAAGCGTAGCTAGAAATCACGTTCCACCGCTTTCCTCACACTGCTAGTCCTTCAGGGAATTGCAGACATACTGTCTTTGCATGTGCTTGTGTGATACGATGGATTGTCTTGTGAATCTCAAAGTTGTAGTTCGAAGGCAGTCTGGAAATCGCCTCATTCAGAGAAGTATTGTTAAGAATCTCATCGGGAATGGCGTTCCTCCTAATTACCGTGCGCTTCATCCTTATTCCTATCATAACGATTATCGTAAATTCCCGCGATTCAGATTCCCTTGGGGTTTATTTCTGGGGGAATCCCCAAAGAGCACAATCACGTATCTTTCTATGGATCAACAAGAAACAATCATCATAGAAGATACAACAACAGATGATCCTAATGGCAAAAGTGAACGCTCTCCTTCTCTGTGGTTTGTCCATGCAACTGCTATATTTGTACAAATTCTCTTTGGTGTTGGGAATTGTATCGGAAAGGAAGCCCTAAACTCTATGCCTCCAATCATTTTTGCTTTCTACAGGGAATTGTTTGCTGGACTGATTCTTCTCTCTATTTGTGTAAATGATATTAGGTTTTTTTTCCCTTGTAGTTCATCACACGAAGCAAATTTGTTCACAAGGAAGACATTCTCCGGTTATTCTTTGTTGGACTCTGTATGTTTGGCAATCAAGTGTGTTTTATTGTTGGTTTATCATTTGCACCTGCACATATTGCTTCTATTTGGCAAGCAACACAGCCAATTATCACAGTAGTCGTCACTATTATGATTCACATGGAATCAAAGAGTTGGAGGAAGATACTTGGCATCTTGTTATCGGCTTCAGGTGCCTTTGTTGTTGCATTCTTCTCTGGAGGAGGAAGTAGTGGTCGAAGTATTTTGATTGGATCTTGCTTCTTTTTTGTGAATTGCCTTAGCAACTCTCTCTTTGTTGTTTTGTCAAAGCCACTAGTCAAAAGATATCCGGCAGTCACAGTTACTTCTCTTAGTTATAATATCTGTTCCGTTCTTGTCATGCTTGTTGGTATCTGTTTGTATTGGAGTAGATGTTTGATACTCTTTCTGACAACTAGATAAACCTTCTGCATGGGCAATTCCAAAGGAAGGAATCTGGTGTTTAACCTATTTTGTTCTCATTCATTCCATTACCACCTATTTCCTTATGTTGTGGTGCAACAAATTTATTGATGCATCAATCATTTCAGCTTATACAACCTTCCAGCCGGTAGCAACGACTATTGTAGCGATCATCTTTTTGCATGAGGTAACAAAGGAAAATAGAGATGAAATGTAGAAATTAGTGATTGGTGATTTGGGAGCTTTTCTTATTATTGCCGGATTAGGCTGTGTTGTATATGACAGTTTTCGAAAGAAGGAAGATGATGTGGAAGTGAATAAACCAATTCTACAGCAAACAGTTGAATGAATTATATGTTAAACTATTTGTTTGCTCTTCTTGTCTTTCCAGTGCTTTTCACACGTGTCCTTTTCGTATCCACACCTTTAGTCACTTTAGCATTTGTCTTCTTTTCAATTTTCTCATTTGTTTTTGCCTTTTCACTTGCTTTTTTTGTCTTTCCCTTCGAAACCTTCTCACTATTCTCAGTCTTCTTGTCTCGCTTCGGTCTCTTTTCAACATCTCTCTTCTTAGATGGTTGTACAGCCTCAATCTGTTTCACTTCTCTTTCTCTTTGTCTCTTTTCACTCTTCGTTGTTTTCACTTTCAATGACGAACGGAATGCAGCAAACACACGTCCATAGGGAGGTAATTCACCAACAGATTCATTGGCATCTTGTTTTGCTATCACATTTTCTAATATCTCTCTTGCCTCTTCATCAAACAATGATACACTCTATCAGTGGTATCTCACCATACATACATACTTTGTCTAACTCACTACTCAACAAATCTCGAGCTTCTTGTGTTAGTTTTGATGAGAATGGCATTAATGCTTCCAAGAACTCAATCATACCACTCTGATGAGTATTTGAAACAGTATCAATCGCTTCCTACACCATTACCATCATTATTCTCAGTTACCTTCATCATTTCAAACATGGGAACAAGAACTGAATACTGTAGCTGAACTCCTAACAACAGACTGATTCGACGACTTACATTGACAAAGTGTAGATAACACAACTCTGGATCAGCATCGGGATTCTTTACCAACACACGTTTCGTCTTATAAACAGAGAAACTAAATTGGAGAGAATCTTGAACCAGCTTCGCTAAACATTTCACATCACTGTTCTTAACTTGACGCAATAATTCTCTTCCCAGCTGTGCAGCTACATCACCATAGTCACATACAAAGAACAAAAGAGCTGAAGGTAACACTGAAGCAGCATGAGCCACAGAACATTGGTAGAGTGGAGTCAGCACTCGTTTCGTTGCAATTTGCTGACGGGTTCGACCCTCTTCTGTGACTGCTCCATCGACCAAGAGATCAACATCATGGTACCCTAACAACTGAATTCGAACCAAATCTCCCATCACTATCTGACATCCTTCAATCAATCCTACATCGAGTGAGATCCTCTGTGATAACATCATCTCCCGCGGGAATCAACAAATCACAAAGAAGCAGCTCATATCGATACAATAACGCACTTTCCCTTGGGAGCAATCGAGAAATCTCAGCAGAGATTGCTTCTACAAAGAGATGAATCGAAGCCTGTACATCAGTAGCACTCTCTGAAGGAGAAGCATCCGTAGTGTGTTGAGAATGAAGGAGACGATAGAGCAAGTGAATCTGTTGGATACGATGGCAAAGATAACGAAGTTCCAGTCCAGTAGAGCCTATATTCGTATTCTCACCATTCACCTACTCTCTATGTCTGTCGGAAGATCAGCTAACAATAGATCCACAGACCCAAAGACGTGTTGTTCATCGAGAGTCTCTGTAAGATCCTGATAACAGTACGCATTCACCAAGCGACCATATACCACACACAACTCTTGTGCTGCTTTCTCTTGCTCATGAACCATCAGAATCAAGGGCGCTTTTTCCTGATTCACAGTCTTCCACTGTGCTATTGTTCGATCAGTGCATTCCCGAAGAAGAGACATCAGATCAAGATCTTCAGAATGAGCACATTGAGCTACAATGTGTGTTGTTACATTCAGAATATGATTTGCAGCATCAAGATCTGTTTCTGATTCAAATAAAGAGAAAAGATTGGATGCCACAGCTCGAGCCATTTCTACTGAAGAAAACTGAATGAAACTGACACTATCCACAAGGAGTTTCAACATGGAAGTTTCAGTCTTATACATTGAGAACAATTGTGGGAGAATGCCTTCCATGATAGAACATAGTTGTTCATAGAGAGACTGTCGCTTCGATAACCCACGGCTAATTCCTTCTTTCAATACTCGTAAACATGATTTCACGAGTGCTCCCAACAATTGCATTGATCGTGAATCCAGCTTGTAATCCTTTCTCTGTTGTAATAATGTTTGTTGTATCGAGTCACTATCAAAAAGCCATTGATAAGGCTCTACTAATAGGTCATCCACATTCCCAGCAGCATTCAGTACAAAGACAGATACATGATGAATCTCTGTATCATCTTTCGCGTATTGATCCAAATATTGAAGGATTGAAACAAATCGATTCTCTTCATGAGCCAGACTCCATTTGGCATAGTATTCAAATGCACGATGACCTACAGACTGTGAAACGTCTAGAATTAGTTCAAATATCAATTCGTCTTCTTGAGAGGAAATCATGTCATTTTCTAGAATGTCACAATTCATCACGAAAATCACCTTTCATACAATCCACCAAATCGATTGTGTAAAGAATCACAGTTTCATTTGTATCGCGTGTCATAAATAATACCCTATTTTTGTGTCGTTCCAATAATTCCTTCAAATCCGATGTCAAATGTCTCTTTGTTCTACTTGTCAAAAAATATCACCTATTTTGAACAATGATGTAAGCTGGGAAACTCCCTCGATTCGTACATTCGCATCCTTGTCGGAGAGAGCCACTCCAATATACTTCAGATAGTCATCAATACAGTATGATTCAGGACAAGCTCGAATGAACCCACCTAAGAATGACCTCAATCATTCATTCTTACCAATGTCTCGTGTGACTAATTCGCGTATAGGAGTGAACACATCTCGAATACGATGGCAAATGACAGAGAGATACAACTGATTCTTCAATTCATCCACTCTCTCCAGTTCTCTCTCTACTTCCTTCTTCTTTCTTCCCTTCTCCATTTCCAAAGCACTTCGCTTTTCATTCTCCAATTCAGCTAGACCTATCATGAATGATACCAGACTAGCTGTTGCTACAAAACGGAGATTCCGATGACTAGTGCTTAAGAGTACGACTTACTGATACTTATAGGCTGTGAGTTCAATCAAGAAATTCAACAAATCATCAATCGTGTCAGAAGGTAAATCCAGATAGTTAAGTCCAATCCCTGACCAGAGTTTCTCAAAACGATTGAATGACATTGAAGGACCTTTACCACGAGTATGACGCATAAAGGGAGAGAAAGGAAGAACATGATCCTACTCATGATTCCTCATTCACTTACTCACTTCTTGATTGTCGTAAACAATCGATTTATCATACAAAGAACCAACACCTGCTGTAGGACGAATCTTAGGATTCACCTTTAAGTTACTGAGATAGAGGATTGCAGTAATGAGTTGGAGTGGAATGGAAGAACGCTGTTTCTAAAATGAAGTCAATATACTCAAACCAACCTTCAATTCCTTTATTACTGTTGCTAGTAACTTGGATACAGAGTGACGATCAAAGTAGATACTCGAAAATAAATGATAACACTCATCTGCATCTAAATACGAAGGACGAGTTTTCTTAGGGCTCATTTTGGATTTCTTCCCTTTTGAAGGACTTGGTTCTTCATCAACTTCTTTCTATACATGAATAATGCTCAACAAGGACTTACAAGATTATCCTCCTTTTCTTCATCTAGATGAAGTGTGGATTCATTTTCAAGTTCGGTTTGTTGTGGCAATTCTGTCTCTTCCTATTCTTTCATTCTACGAACCATAATGAATACATCAATTGGATTTGTAAGAACTCTACAGAATTAAAACCATTTCGAATGTCTTACGTTTCGTCATCTCGCAACTCTTCTCCAACAGACAACTCGCTCACAGAACTGACCATTTCGTTTCACGCTAGCGATATCCAAGAAACGGGTCAAATAAAACTATAGGTTGTTCAATATGAATTCTGGCGGGAAGCTTCGTTTTCCCCGCTTTCGTTTAAAAGAGGATAGGTCATCCAAAAAATGGAGAATCAATGTAAAGAGACATCAACTCCCACGTATGTGTATCGTTTGTTGGGTTGTCAGCTCATTGTATCTCACCACACGGTCATTGGTACAACTATCTACAACCTCGACAAGGACTAACAGCTTGTCTCATGGAAGAAAACTCCTCTCTCTGCGGAATTCTATCTTTTTCATTATGGGTTTTCAATTCTGATCATTCTTTTGTTGGATTCTCGCTAAACTCACTCTTCTCAACTTACATTTTGATTCATTGAGAAGAGAGAATGATTATTCACATTGAACAAGGTAGGCTTATTCTATCCTTCATAATTGTAGCAATTCAAAACATTCATCATACGCTTTCAATTATTGGTTTTAGGGAACTTGTATTATGTGATCTTGGTAAATGATATATAGCGTCCTTGGAATGACTTCTTTGAAACTATATTCAATGGAAAATCGATTAGTAAACCAATCACTGAGACGATGAAGATCAACTTATTGTACTATTGCTGCAATTATGCTTTGATTTGTCTGTTTCTCTTCATTCCATTCTTGTATTCGTTTTTGTATTTGTGTTGATGTAGATTCTTCAAACGCTTCTTGATATTCACTGTTACCCTTGCCTTTATTTCCTTGTAGTCTGATAATATCAAAGAATCATTTCTAGATTATTTTTGTTTGTCCATCCTCTGCAGCCCCGATTCCTCTATCTCCGATATGTTTATGGATTTTTCGTTATTTTAATCCTCTCTACACTTTTCCGATTGAATCATCTTATCGGGTTGTATCTTGTTTTGTGTTGTTCACTTGTCCTTCTACATTCAGTGATTCGAGAAGTTGATGAGAAGAGTCTTCAATACTATAAAGAGATGCTCCTCCTCCTTTCTGTGAATGGAGACAAAAATGACGAGCAAGATCGATATTTAAATGGGTATGCAGATCTTCAACTCAAGAAAGCAAATTCTTCTGTTTCTTACAAACAACTACTAAAGATACTCTCAATCCCTCTTCACAATCTGTACAACATCCTCATCACATAACTTATGATCCAATCCAACACGTTGAGGTTGATATTTCACCGAAGAACCCCACACCCAAGCATACTGAAATTGACGAGCAATATCCTTATGCAACCGATTACAGAAATCTCTCACCGTCGGATTCTCTGCGTGAAGAATCACAGGTTCCTCGTAATCTGGAATCTGACCCTATCTCTTACTCACGCTCATCATTCTCACCTTTGGTTTGGTGTAAATACGGATAATCTTACAATACTCCCAAATCTTCTCTAGTAATTCATCGAGATTCCATTCTCGTCCTGCACAAATAGGAACACAGTGTTCAAGCTACATATCACCTTCATACAATTTCCTCACCTCTGCTAGAATATCCAGCTCTTCAATGGAGATTTGGTCAATCTTGTTCAGAACATATAAACAAGGCATATAAACACGATTCCCTTCAATTACATCAATCAAATCATCGACTGTTGCATCACAACGAACTGTGATATCAGCATTATGAATCTTGTATTCATGAAGGATCGAAGAGACGATTTCAGCATCCAATTCACAGTTTTTGGACATGATTTGGAGATTCACACCACCCTTGTCCTTCATCTTGAAGTAGATGTTAGGTGGCTGCTTATTCAACCGAATTCCAAATCCCTCTAATTCCTTTTCGATAAGCCTCTTATGTGTAACAGGTTTCATGGCATCGAGGACGATCATTAACATATTACAGGTACGAGCAGTACCAATAATCTGACGACCTCGTCCCTTTCCATCCTTAGCTCCTTCAATGATACCAGGCAAATCCAA
>JABLTK010020906.1_pt1 | contig 14201 bp, 14 predicted proteins | sample 7160131 | NCBI WGS metagenome assembly JABLTK01 (sample SAMN14651221, study PRJNA627086) | human gut metagenome | isolation source: feces | host: Homo sapiens
AATACTTTTCATACGGAATCGAGTCGATCACTTTCTGCGCGACTGCCTGACGATAGGCGGTCTGCTGTTCCGGCGTCATTTGCGGTTTCATTCTTGCCATCTTCAGTTCCCTTTCGATTTTGTTGTTTCTTCTTTTTCGTGTTCATCGGGTTGTGCTCCCGAACGGAGCGCAATCCGTTTTTGTACGGATGTCAGAATTTTCTGACGGGATTCAGTCCGTTCATTTGCCTCCATCCCGGAAGCAAAAAACTCAATTTCCCCGTTTGCGAACGTTGCCGTTTGAAACGCAAATCATTGGGCGTTATAAGACAAAACAAAGCAGCGTCGAAGAAGCCCTGATCGAGATGTATCTGGCGGGAGTGTCTGTTCGGCGCGTGGAGGATATTACCGAAGCCTTGTGGGGTGCGAAAGTCAGTTCCAGCATGGTAAGCGAATTAAATCAAAAGATTTACGATAAAATAGAGGAGTGGCGTAAACAGCCGATCACCGGAGAACACCCGTATGTTTTTGTTGATGGAGTTTATCTGAAGCGGAGTTGGGGTGGCGAAGTTCAGAATATTTCTGTTCTGGTAGCGGTCGGAGTGAATGACGAGGGATACCGCGAAATCCTTGGCGTTGCCGAAGGCAGGCGGAAGGACAAGGAATCCTGGAGTAACTTCCTGCGTTACTTGAAAGAACGCGGACTCAAAGGAGTAAGGCTGATCATTTCGGATAAATGTCTGGGGTTGTATGAGATCATCGGCGATTTTTTCCCTGAGGTCAAATGGCAGCGCTGCATTGTCCACTGGTATCGAAATGCTTTTACCATGTGTCCGTGGAAACATCTTCGCGAGGCTTAAAGCAATTCATGCTCAGGAAGATAGAATTGCTGCTCGGCAGAAAGCCGCTCTCGTGGCTGAAAAATTAAGAGCCATGAAGCTGGAACGGATCGCAAGCTTTGTAGAACCCAGCGTGGAGGAGACGTTATCTTATATGGACTTCCCATATGAGCACTGGAGCCGGTTGCGGACAAATAACGGTCTCGAACGCATTATGAAAGAGATTCGTCGCCGTACTCGCGTCGTTGGCAGCTTTCCGGATGGGTACTCGGCTATGATGCTGGTCGGGGCTAGGCTAAGGCATATTTCCACGATGAAATGGGGGGCACACGCCAATATATGAATACTTGCAAACTTTACGAAGGCGGTATAAGGTAAAAAGGCGAGAGGCTCCGCCTTCGCAGCCGACCTGCTCCTCCGGAGCTCTCTGGTCGGTCGGTTGCTTCGGCTGCGCCAACTCACGTTTGTCATCTGTGATCACTCAGAAGCAAATGTGCGCAAAATTTCGGACACTACCGCTATAAGCATTGTTTTAGAGTATTTGTATGAGCAACGATTAGATACTTGAAAGTTTTTGGACATAGTCTGTCGTGTCAAAATTCTCATCATTAATATCCTGACTTATCAAAAACAGCTCCCTAATGTTGTTAAGAATCTGTTCCGTTTGATTTTGCACACGGCTAAACTCGATATGAGCTATAGCTATCCATAACAGATAAAAGTTTTGATTTGTTCTACTTTGTGTATTCTTTTTTGTGTGACCAAGCATTTTATTGAAGTTTTCAAAATCTTCTCCGCACAATAGCTTAAGCTTCTCAATGAAAGAATTAACATCTTTCAAAGCATCTCCAAAGACAGGATCGTTATTGCGTGAAATCTCACCTAATTTATTTGTTATGTTCCCTTTGGTGCTGAATCTTGCGTTAATTCGCTGGTTTCTTACGAAAATATTTAAGTAATCACCTGGCTTAATCCCGTCTTTTCTCTCAATATACGCTAAATATGCCAGCATGGTAATCAATTCCTCATTCTTCATTCGAGGATCAACAGGTTTGAACAGTTTTCCAGCATATTGTTTGGCATATGTCTTAATTATTTCGATATATTCTTTTGTGACGTATGCATTCCACATTTCAAAGGTGTTGGGCTCTATAGGAAATGGTTTAGAATTTAAGCGAAGGAATAAGTCTATTGGGTTGAAATTTGGATTTTGCGATTGACTGATTTCTACAATATCAATCTGGAAATCCAAGATGCGATCTTTATAATTTGGATTGATCTCCTCTACGCCATCAATGTCCTTTCCGTTAAGTTCCTTTAAGAAACGTAAATTTGACAATTTGAATCCGTGCTTGTTAGATAACTGCTCATTTCCATTTACATCTTTATAAGATTCACGCAAAAATCCCAAGATTGACAATAAGCGTTGTTGTCCGTCAATAACTTCACTGACATTATCATTTCTACGGAAAATGAATATCGGTGGTATACGAATACCTAACATTATACTTTCCATCAAATAGGACGCTTTTTGAATATTGTTTGCTACTTCGGAACGCTGATAATCGGGACGTATTATGAAATTAGAAGTATTAACATCTGTTAAAATGTCATACACTGTCGCAGAAACAGGATCCGTTTTTGAAAGCTTAAAATCTCTAAATTGCTCCACAGTAGGTGTTTGCGACATTATTTGATCAAACGCAATTTTATTTTTGATCTTGGAAGAAAAGTCTATTTGTGTTTCATTACTCAGATAATTCGCAACGAATGTGTATCGGTTTAGAATGGACTTATAATAATGACTACCTGTTGCAAAAAACACCATATTAAAATCGTTCTTTTCAACTGATATATTATTCCAGATGGCAGGTATATCTGAGCATTGAACCATATCCAAAGCAATTTTGTTGTCGTCCAAAGAGTCAAACTTCTCAGGCGAGAGATCCAGAACAATGGACAAGCCCCAATACATTACTTCAAAAAACAGATTATTATCTGCTATAAAAGAGCACATAGAAACAAGCACATTACGGATAGCAAACAACTTGTCCATGATCTTCACAAATAAGGAAAGGGTGTCAGCAACAGAATCCTTTTCAACTTTTAGTAACATGTAGTTTCTAATGACATCAGATTTTGAACTCGCAGCCGCATAGCTTTGTATAGGTATATAACGCATTGATAGAACAGTTCTCGTCCGTGACAAAATATAATTTATTTTGTCACGATCATTCAAACTTTGCTTACGTTTGGGCATTAGCATAGATTGACATTTGTTAAGCAACGGCCAGTTATTTTCAAGTTCCTCTTTAAAGGCATGAACTAACGGGTCATTTATGTAGGCTGCACGATCAATTTCTTGCTGTTTCAATGCAATTATGCCAGAATTGTACCTTTTAAAAATTTCTTTTTTGACCTTATCCTCCTGGTCAGAAGATAAAGAGGGTTCGTTAACAATACTGAACTGAAGAATCCGTATCTTAGTGTTTTTAAATTCGCTTTTAACCGATTCTGGTAATTTTGAATAATGTAAATCAACAAATCCTGTTAGTGATTTCAACCCTTTGGCATCTAAAAAAAACTTATTCTCTAAAAATCTTTTTATTGTTTCGTATCGTTGCCGACCATCAATTACTTCATTTTTTGTTCCATCATCAAATAGCACAATAGGGGGAATTTCAGTTCCCAAAAGAATACTCTCAATGAAATATGAAGCTTTTTCGCTATCCCATACATATTTTCTTTGAAAATATGGAGCAAAATCAATACGGTTTGCATATCTATCGTTCAAGAATGTATGGGCAATTGATTTTACAGAGTTGTCAATTTTTAAATGTGTCTTAAAAATCTCAATAATATCTGAACAGTCAAGCTCTATACCCATTATTACACCTCCTAATTGATATAAATTCGATCAGCCCATGTTTGGGCTTTAAATTCTGAATTGGTTTTTGAAACAACCGAACCCCGGAAGAAAAATTCGTTATTGTAATTAATCCTTTGCTTGATTAATCCATCCAGACCAAAACGAAAAGTGTATTGCCAGCTGCGATTGGAAAACGCTTTGGGGATTTGATGAATAGCCGGAATCCAATCATATATGTATCTACACTCATCAAACAGCAAAAGATCTGTAAACATGCGCTTTTCTTTTGCTTTATATGTTAGCCGGCTTGCTTTGTCAGCCGCATAATGCATGGGGTAGGACAATTGGTTAATTACCGAATCAAAAAATAAAACTCGATTGGGCTTGTCTAAAAATTGATATAATTCCGAACTACTATCAAAATACTTTATTATTACATTGCTTAAAATCGATGGAGCAGTATCTGAGCTGTTTCGAATATCATGTATTTTTCGGAGTGATGGAAGCAATCCATACGGCTGTTGTTTCCCCGTTAATTCGCTTGCCAACTTATTGATCCGTTCAATACCAGCAAAACCGGCAGACTCTTGCTCCAAAAACGAATTTATAGCAAAATACTTGTAAACTGTATTATATTTTATAGTATTAATATCTTGGAAGGTATATCTTTTATTCGGGATGGGGTTAGTTGTTGACAGGGCCTGTAAATAATTTGAATTACAGAATCGTAAAGAAGGAACAGTTATTGATGCAGCATTACATACCATTGCAGTAATGAAGTCACCATATGCTGTTTCCAAATTTTTCTCAACTTGTTCTTTTACTATATCAAATTGATCCTCAAATCGAATATTTCCATGATCATTTATCAAATAAGCATTGCGATTATTATGCAAGAAATTATATCTTGAAATCAAATCTACATACTGATTTTTGTCTGGAATGTTGTTATTGTCGAGATAGGAAAAATTTGTTATTAATACTCCCGGAGAATTCAAACGGTGATTTTGAAAGAGACTTGAAACACATCTAAGCGCATGTTGGTCAGATATGAGAGAAGCGCAAGCATCTATATACACAATGTCAAATGTTTTGGGTGAGCTTTCGAAAAAACGTTCTATTGACGTTTTAATTATTTTTTGGTTGCATATAGATACTACCATCAACCGAGGCCAATGCCTGCAGATAAGTATTTTTTTCGCATTCAAATGCCCAGATATTATGCGGAAGAATGCCCATAGCGACAAACTCTTTGAAATCATTATCTGGTTCTGGTCCAGATAAATAGCAAACAGATAATTCGTCCGGTCGTTTGTAGCCAATAGAGTTAGAATGCATGTGTTCCCATTCTCGAATGTATTCAGGATCTATTTTGAGGGCTTCTTCTTGCTCGTGTGTTTCCGGCAAATGCGTAAAATAGTCGAAAAGATCTCTTACATATGAATTACGGACACAACACGAATTCGATCTTCCAATCGTGAGCATTTCTACTGCTTTTCTGATGACAGTGTGACGTACATAACATTTTGTTTCTTGTCTATATGTGTAAGAACTCATTTGTTTCTCCATAGGCTGCTGCTCTTATTTATACAGCAAACCCAAGTCTATTAGTCAGCTTTTATTTACAAGAATCTTTGTTGGGTCAACACACCAATAGTTTCTGCTTGTCATGTGTGGGAATAAATGGTTCTGTTTTTCAATAAAAAACAGGTGACACTTTTCGCTATGTTAATAAATTGACAGTCAATATGATGCAACATTGCATCATATTCTGTCAATAAGAGTAAGATAGCATGGAAATTTCTGATTGTAAATCAGAATTTCTGAATCATAAATCAAATTGACCGACGCTTCCGGAGGACGGAGTGAACGCGGGAATAAGCCTCCGATTAATGCAATTCGCTGCCGTCACGAAAAAGCCTGATATATTCTTTGCTTTCCAGATAACGCTGTATGGCGATTATCCAGGCGTGCGCGTCCGCGTCTTTCCTCAGTCGCTTTTACCGGGGAAATGTCTCCAGAATCCATTCCGCCAGACGCTTGATTTCCAGATAAACACTTTCCTGTTCCCGCCTGATGAAGTGCAAAAACTCCTCTTCCCAGCGTTCCCATGCGCTCTTCCCTGCCAGCACTGCACGTCTGCACTGATTGGCTCGTTCGACAGACAAATGTACCATCACAGCGAATGAGTCCAGTTCCTCACGGTCTTTCTGGATCGCACGCAAATAACGTTTGATTTTCCCCTGGCTTCGCTCCATTACCCCGTTGAACTGCGGAAATCCCGGTGGACTGTTAAAGGGAGTCACTGCGAACATTTTTTTAATCGAAAATACTTTGTTGGAATTCAAATTCGATCCATTGTCCCGCTTCAGAAAGAGTGGCACTTCGTGTTTATGCTTTAGGTAGTTGAGATGTTCCGCCACCTCCTCTCCGGTAAATGCTCCGGGCTTGACGGCCGGCTTAAGTTTCATTCTGCAGCCGAGGTCGATCACCTGAAGCATGTGAAAGCGTACACCGCGATGCACCTGCTCAAAAATGTCCATGCTCCAGATCAGATGCGCTTCGCTGTATTCGACCGAGAGCATGGACTTTCTTTCTCTGCGCAAGAGTTTGAGCCGCAATTTATTGGCCAGTTCCTGAAAACGTCTTGTGGAATATTCAGGATGTTGTGCATGAACCACAGAAACCGCGCGCAGCCGATGGCGATTTCCACGCAGCTGTTGTTGTTTCAGAAGCTGTAAAATGACATCATCTTCCATCGTGACGGCCTGGGGCTTCCTCCGTGGTCCCCAGAGCGGCTGCCCCAGAGCCGCCCGGTGTTCGTAACGGGAAAAGGTTGAAACACTCAGCTGTCCGGCCAGAATGAAACGTTTCTGTCGTGCCGGACATAGAGCGCCAGCTGCTCACGGAGCTCATCGGAACTGCTGATCTTCGCCTTGTTGAAAAACTCCTGCCGAAGCGTCCGCCAGAACCGTTCCATTTTTCCATTGGGCTGTGGACGGAGGCTGCGGCAGACCGCGAGCTGACGGCCGCCGTCGGTCAGGATTTCTTTCGGGAACGTGTAGTCGCCGCACACTTTTTTCAGCAGACCGATGGTGTTTCCCACCGTCTGGCGATGAAACAGATCTAGGGAGACCACATAACGCGAATAATCATCCAGATAGCCGATGATAAAGACTTTTTCGTGGTTCGGCGTGATGAAATACATCATGTCGGTGCGTCATAGTTCATTGGGGGAACGCTGTTCGAAGAACCGCATCGGAGGGGGAGAACGCCTGGTGCGGGACGTTATCGCCGTTGACGATGATGGGGGTGCCTACAGAACGGATCGAACTTCATGAGTTTTTACCGGCAGACCGAGAAAGCGGCGGAAGATCTGAGTGATCTGTTTGACTCCATGATTCGGATGTGCGGCTTTGTGTTCGAGAATTTGCGCTCGGCCAAACTCCCGGGCCGGCCGCTTCCGCAGCACTTTTCTCCGGCGGAAACGTGAAAGCGCCAGAACCTTTTCACGGTATTCACGGATCCATTTGCCGAGGGAACTTTTCCCGATCCCGAGTTCCCGTGCGATGGCTTTGACCTGATACCCTTCCTCAAGATAGAGTTTCACTGCCTTGAGCTTGTCGGCCGCCGAATAACGGGTTCCACTCCGATTCGGCCCAGTTTCAGGTGCCGCTTTCATTTCACTCCTTCCTCCTTGTTCAGAGAAAAGTGTTACCCGTTATTACAAACTCTTCAAACCATTTTCCCGCAGCTTAGCACACTATTGTTGATAATGTTAAGTCAGAGCGATTCGCGATGTCCTGATATTATTATTCACCGCTTCTTTTCTCTTTCCCTTGCTTCGTCGGCCATTCAGCCGAGCTGTTGGGGAGTGGAATTCATCAGGATTTCCAGGAACCCTTTTCTGATCTCCGGTACGGGGGATTCTGTTTCCTTTTCGCCTTGTTTCAGGTGCGATGATCTTTCATGGGGATCGGGTTTCCGGGAGCGGACTTTGATGAAGCGGGTGATGGTTGACCAGTGAACTTCAAGGCCGAACTGTTCCGCCAGCAACATTTGTATTTCTCTGGCACTCTTGCGATCATCGAACCACCATGTGAAAATCTGATTCTTATAGGGAATCAGACAACTCCGGAAAGCGCCCGGACTGTTTCGTTTATTCTGTGCTCCCGCCATATTCTTTCCTTTGCCGTTTGTTGCGTAATATAGCGTAATTTTATGACATTGTCAAACTGGTTGCGAAATTACGCAACAAGCCGCAACAAAAGTTGCCAAAAACAAGCCTATCGTTTACGATAGAAAATTGCGTCTGCTATGAGAAGCAGAATGTCAACCCCCTGTTTCAAAAAAAATTGCTTTTTTTTAGAATGATCGGCTTGACGATCAAAAGATTGCTTTTGTCTGGCTGCTATACGAGGTCTTAATAAGTCCGGCCAAGGACGCCTCATGAAAATGTCCGCCCGGATGCTCCAATCTGCTTGCGAATTTTATTATTGCACTTGGCTATGTGCTGATTCCGACGCAATTCCGGAGTCATCAGGACAGGACAAAAGCTTTTTTATCAATCAACCATTCTATATTCTGAGCACTCCTGTCAAACTAAATTGGTCAATGGGTTATGGATAATTCCCTGACGGTATCCTTGTTGTTCAAGCACTTTTCGTAATTTTATATGTTTTTCCCGGTTCTGTGCTTTAAAACATGGAATATATTCTTTTTCCGGATTTGACCAAAGTCGATGCATCAGTATGATCAATTTTCTTGCAACAGCAACCCGTGCTTTTTTCTTGGCAATGGCGCCTCCCCGTGCTTCTATTCTTTTCCCATAATCCCGTAAATCGCATTCGGTTCCAAAGGGACCTAAAATATACTGTGCGCCCTGTATTAGCAACACTCGCATAAGACTATTTCCTGCTTTAGTAATATTGGTTTGTTTATCTGTTTCACCTGATTGATCCTGCTTGGGAACAACTCCAAAATAAGCCGCCAACCGTTTGGGATCAGGAAAACGGGAAATATCTCCAACCAGAAGAACAAATGTTAAAGATATTGCAGGTCCAACACCACGAATTTGCCGAAGAATTTCTGTTACCTGATATTTCTTGTAAAGTTTTGTAATTTCTCGATCATAGTATCTTATCTGCATTTCGGTAAACCTGATTTGCTGCAATAATGGAGAAAGTGCAGTAATCACTTGGGAAGGTAAATTGGAAAGTTCAAAATTCTTGACATTTCTTACCGAGGTCGAATGATCTTTGATTCCGAAGGTTCGTAACATTCCACGAATTGTATTGATTAATTGAGTCCGTTGTTTTATCAGAAGAGCACGACATTTTATAATCATCAAATCCTGCTGGCGTTCCTCTGACATGTGTTCAATAGGATGCAATAGTTTTCTGTCAGCTTGAGCCAATCGGGCAAGTTTCTCTGCATCAATGCGATCATTCTTTTTACTGGCGCCATAAATCAGAGCTAAATCTCTTGCGTGGGCAACAATCACTTCAAATCCTATCTCCCGAATATATCGACTCATCCAAGTTGAGTGTGTTCCCGTTTCCATCACAATACAAACTTGCTCCTTATCTTTAAAATGAGTTAACAGAGATTGAATGCTTGATCGACTGTTTTCGATCCGGATTGCTTTTTCTGTACTTTGGGTTCCACAAACACCAAAAACTTCAATACTTTTTTCCGAGACATCAAATCCCAGGTAAAGTTTTTGTTGACTGCTGCTCTCTTTGTCCATGTTCAACCTCCTGAATATGTTTTATTCTTAAGAAGAAAAACTTCTTTAATATACTGCATGTTATGAGGTTGCAAAACAAATCCTGCGCTTCTCATAATATCTGTAATGCGATTGAAGGAAAGTTTGGGCAATGCAAGCGGCGTCTTGGGCTCGGTCGAGTGATGACAAGGCGGAAAGATTCTTCTGAAACGGTAATCGCAATTACGATTTTGACCGTCAATCTGATTCGTTGGGAACAAGAGCTAACAAGGATTTTGTTTTTCGTTTTCCCGGCAATTTGCGAGATAGACAATTTTGATGGAAATAACGAAGTTTATCGGATGGCGGCATAGCCGCCTCCGGTTCAGCAGGCCCTAATTAAAATATTATAATTCATGTGAAAAACCCTGTTTAATTGTCAGGGATGAATTTCACTAAAAACGCGGAAGAAATTTGCTTTTCTTCCAGTATGGTCTATATTATAAAATATGCTGTTGAGTTAGTGTTTTCTAGCGGAGGTAAAAACGATGAGTTTTACAACGCATTACAGTATTGTCAAAGACCTCAGGAATGAGGCGAGTGAAGCGTGGACTCGTTTCTTCGAAGCTTATTCTCCTCTGATCCGTCTTCACGGCAAAGACTGCGGTATTGATGACGACTCTCTGGATGATCTCGTTCAGGATGTCATGTTGTCTGTCTTCAACAACAGCAGCCGTTTTGAATATGATCCTGCAAAAGGTCGTTTCCGTGACTATCTCCGTTTCATTATCCGCGCCCGCGCCAATGACATGCTGCGTGCCAGGTACAAGCAGGCGAAGTCTGAGGCTCTCACCGTGCCGGAAGAATATCTGGACGATCTTTATACCTCGGAGTGGGAGGAGCATATCCGCACTGAAAGCCTGAAAGAATTGAAACATGACATACAGGCGCGTCATTACCAGATTTTCCATATGCTTGATGTTCAGAACCGTAAGATCAAGGATGTTGCCCGTTTCTTCAAGATGTCGGAGGCCTCCGTTTATTCCATCCGGAACCGTACGGAGTTGAAACTGCGGCAGATCGCCGAGAAACTGGATATCTGAAATGAACAGCATCAAGCCTAAAATCCCGAATTTTACGATCGTGGAACAGTGCGGTCGCGGCGGAAGCAGCACGGTCTGGCTTGCCATCGACAGCGACGGCATCCGTCGCGCCATCCGTATCATGGACAGTGTGGATCCGGAGAACAAGGAGCGGATCGAGGCAGAGGGGAATGCGATTTCGATGTATCGCAATGTTGCGAACCAGCATCCGAATCTGTTGGATATTCTTTATTTCGGTCGCACTTCCAAGTATCTTTATTATGTGACGGAACTTGCCGACAATATTGCCAGTTTCGAATGCAAATACCGTCCTGATACGTTGTCGAACCGGATCAGGACGCGGCGTTATTCCAAATCGGAGGCGCTGGATTATATCGAAGCGATTCTGAATGGTGTGGAATACCTGCACAAAAGGCACCTGGCACATCATGATCTGAAGCCGGAAAATATTCTTTTCATCAGGAATGAGCTGAAAATAGCGGATCCCGGGCTTTCCTCCTCGATAGTGGAAGCCTCCCATGCGGGGACGGACGGCTTCTATCCCCCGTGGCAGGCAACCGGCGAAGAAGCCGATATTTATGCGATCGGCAAGATCATTTACTGTTTGTACACCCGTTTGAATGCGGATCAGTTTCCCGAGATCCCCGAAGGTCTGAATATCGACAAGATTGCCGACCTGAATGATATCGCCCTGAGATGCTGTGACGGCGACGATGAATTCCGCTATAAGAATATTGCGGAGATCCGTGCGGATGTCCTGAAGATCAGGCGGCTGCCTCCGTGGAAGGAATATCTGATCCAGAGCAAAGGTTATGCCGCTCCCGTCTTCGGCGTCTTTCTGCTGATTTCTCTTTTTTTTAATTTCCGTCCCTACCTGAATTCTCTTTTCAGTTACATTCCCGAGAAAGAGGGCAGGCGTATTTATCTGCATCTTCAGGAAAACTTTTCCCATGCCAATATGTTTGAAACCTTCGAGGCGTTGAAAAAGCTGAACCGGCATTGTCCCGGCTTGGCGAAATCGGAGGACTTCCGGAATTTTTATACTCAGTTGAAAGATAATATCGAGTGGCTGAACTGTTACCGGACCTCTGAAAATACCGTGTTGACACTTCCGATTGTATTGAATCTGGCGCTTTATCCGACAGCCGGGGAGCGTGAAACCGTGGTCCAGCGCTACATCCTGATGAATCCGGCGACAACGAAGATGCCGTCCATGATGGGGCATTATTACCGTTTCACGAAGAAAACCGGCGATCAGGAAAAGGCGAAAAAAGTTCTGAACTCCATCAAAAACATCAGAATCGGGAACCATAACCGTCTGACCGTGGCGCTGGCTTTTCTGCAGCTGTCCAATGATCTTGTGCTTGAGGCGAATTACAAGGATGCCCTGTATTTCGCCGAGCGCGCCCAGCAGCTGGCACCCCAGCTTTTCGCCGTCTATATCATGACTTTCCAGTCTCATTATTTCCTGGGCGACTACGACAAGGCGCTGGTTGCCCTGCGCAAACTCTATAAGCTTCAGCCGGACAGTATCAGCATCGAACGTTTCTATTCGCTGCTGATTCAGAAAGGACTGGATTTCTCCTTGTAGGCTGCTCGATTGAGAAATGTTGACGCATATGGGCTTAACAGGTTCTCCTGATTCCTGATTGTGGTTTTACAATTTTTTTTCTTCAATGACAAACCATGCCTGCCTGAAACTTTTTATATTGACCCTGAATGAATCACCATTCAGGACTTTAATGTTTTCTTTGGAAAAAGCATCTTTAATCTGGTAAGCGCCCAGCCAACCCCATCTAGATTTGAGTCAGACAGCGTGGTATGTTCTTCCACAAACCGGAATAATGGGAGAACGGCATGGGACGCGAAGGACGAGATTATTGGGAGGAGCAATTGTCCGAATATTGGGACAGCGGCTTGACGATTCAAGAATACAGCGAACTGAAGGAACTTCCTTACGAAAGCACCCGCCGCTGGATCCGAGTGTTGGAAAAGGCACGCCAGGATGGAGCGATCGGTTCGGCATCGCTGGAGCTGGTAGAGGTCAAACCATTGCAGACAGATGCAAGGAATGGTTCCGGGATTCGGTTGCTGGTTGACGGCACAGAAATCGCAATCGAGAAAGGTTTTGACGGCACTACGCTGTCCGAAGTGTTGAATCTGCTCAAGGCACGATCATGTTCGGCTTCGGCGGTTCGGTAAAAATCTACTACTGTCCGACTCCGGTGAACATGCGAAAATCGTTCGACGGTCTTGCCGGAGCTGTGGAAGAGTATATCAAGCAGGATCCGGAATCAGGGCATGTGTTCGCCTTTTTCAGCCGCAATAAAAAACTGGTAAAGTTACTGCAATGGGAGGACGGCGGCTTTGTGATCTGGATGAAACGACTTGAGCAGGGAGGTTTTCATATCCCGCAATCAGCCGACGGACGGCTTGAATTGACCTGTCGAGAGCTTGCAGCGATCTTGTCAGGGATCAAACCGCAGCGTTATTACAAAAGATACTCGAAAAAGTCTTGACAAAGCTTGAACTTGAGGAAATTTCCGGTATATTTTCATTATGATATTACCGGAAGTTACAACGTTGGCAGAGGCGCGAGACGCCATCCGAGATCTGGCTGAGGAAGTTGAAAAACTCAGCAATGAGCTGGCGTGGTTCAGACGCCAGATGTTCGGTTCCAAAACGGAACATTATATTCCAGAGGATGACACTCCATCGCTTTTTCCCGAAGAGATGTCACCTGAATCCCCGAAAGAAGTCCCGACGGCTACGGTAGCCGAACATGAACGGAAAGTTCGTCAGCCGAACGCGCTTTCTGAGATTCCCGCCGATCTGCCGCGTGAAGAACGCGTGATCGATGTCCCGGAAGAAGAACGGGAAGGAATGATTCTGATCGGTTATGATGAAAGCGAGCGGATCGCTTATCGAACCGGGTTGTATGTGATTCATTTCAAACGCGCCAAATATGCCGATCCCTCGGACGCGCTGCGCGGCGTTGTTACGGCTCCCGCCCCGGGAGATGTGTTTGATTCGGTCAGCGGCAGAACTCGTTATGACGCCTCTTTTGTTGCCAAAGTAGTTGCGGATAAAGTGGAGAATGCCATTCCCCTGGAACGTCAGGCGCGGATGTTCGGCAACGAAGGACTTCCGGTGGCTCCGTCTACGCTGGAAGATCTCTACAAACGTACGGCGGACGCTTTGCAACCCCTATATGAGCGGATGGTCGACCGGATTATGCAGTGCGATATCCTCCATGCGGACGAAACATTCATCAAATTGATGGTCAAGGGGGCAAAGAAGTGTAAACAAGCATACATGTGGTGCCGATTGACTGGAGTCGGACCGCCGATGATCGCCTTTCACTTTTCGCCGTCCCGATCCCGGGATGTGGCAGAACGTTTGCTCGGAGATTACTCCGGAACAATCATCAGAGACTCTTACGTGGCCTATGAAAAACTGGACTGTGAGGTTGCATGTTGCTGGGCACATGTCCGCAGACGCTTTCTGCAAGCCATTGAATGCGGATATACGAAAGCTGAGGCTCCGCTGAAAATGATACAAGCCCTGTATCAGATTGAGCGTGAGGCAAAGGCGCGGGCAGAAAAAAAGGGAACGGATACCGCTCTCTTTCATGCGCGCAAGGAAGCACGCCGGCAATCTCAGAAGCTTGTCCGGGAATTTTTTGAACAGTGCCGGGTTCTCAA
>JABLTK010105130.1_pt1 | contig 14185 bp, 10 predicted proteins | sample 7160131 | NCBI WGS metagenome assembly JABLTK01 (sample SAMN14651221, study PRJNA627086) | human gut metagenome | isolation source: feces | host: Homo sapiens
CCACCGCACAATTCGGCGGCGCGTCAGGCGATGTCTTTTCCGCCATCTGCGGCATGCAAATTCCTCGATTTACCTCCAGTAAACCTTCGGAATTTGCGCTTGCATCTGACGAAAAATCCATTCGCCGGCCGACCACCTCATTTGCGCGGTGTTGCCTTAAACCCAGTACAACCGCAACCGGGGGGAAACGATATGAACCTGATCGAACGACTTGAGGGGAATCTCACGGAATACCAGTCCATACCTTTCTGGAGCTGGAACGACCAGCTGGAGCCGGAGGAGCTGCGCCGGCAGATTCGCGAGATGAAGAAGGCGGGTATTGGCGGCTTTTTCATGCACGCGCGCGGCGGCCTTCTGACCGAGTATATGGGCGAGGACTGGTTCAAGGCCGTTGACGCTTGTATCGACGAAGCCAAAAAGCAGGGCATGGAAGCATGGGCGTATGATGAGAACGGCTGGCCGAGCGGCTTCGCCGGCATGAAGCTGTTGGAGGACAGCGCCAATTTCGCGCACTATCTCACCTGCGAAGCCAGGGCGACGTTCGATCCCATGGCGCTGGCGTGCTATCGTCTGGAGGAGGGGCACCTCATTCGCGTATGGCGGGACGAGGGCGAAAGCTGCGTCTGCCTGTACGACCGCACGAACAGCTCCGTTGTGGACATTCTCAATCCGGAAATCGTGCAGAAATTCATCGAGGAAACGCACGAGAAGTACTATGAGCGCTTCAAGGATCAGTTTGGCCGCGTGCTGATGGGCTTCTTTACCGACGAGCCGCAGTATTTCCGCTATCAGACGGCGTACTCGCCGGTGATGCTGAAGGCGTACAGGGAGCGTTATGGCGAGGATCTTTTGAAGGAGCTGGGCGCGCTGTTCATGGACTGCGACGAGAGCGACCGTCTGCGCTACCGCTACTGGAAGCTGATGAACGAGCTGTATACCGAGTCGTTCGCCGGGCAGATTTTCCGCTGGTGCGAAAAGCACAACTGCATGATGACCGGCCATTCGATCGAGGAGAGCAGCCTGTTCGGCCAGATGATGTGCTGCGCGGGCGTCATGCCGTTTTATCAGTACGAGCATATTCCGGGCATGGACTGGCTGGGGCGCCGCGTTGGCAGCGAGGTTTCGCCCCGGCAGGTTTCCTCGGTTGCGCAGCAGCTGGGCCGCAAGCACACGCTGACCGAGACCTTCGCCTGCTGCGGCTGGGACGTAACGCCCAAGGAGCTGAAGCGCATCGCCGAGTGGCAGTATGTGAACGGCATCAACCTGATGTGCCAGCACCTGTATCCGTATTCGATCCGCGGCCAGAGAAAGCGCGACTATCCCGCCTTCTATTCCAACCATAACCCGTGGACGAAGGACTTCCGCTTCTTCAACGACTACTTCACCACCCTCGGCTATATGCTGGCTGAGAGCCGCGAGGTGGCCGACACGGTGGTCATCCACCCGATTCACAGCGCATACTTCACCTTCAAGCGCGACGACGGCAAGAGCGTGAGCGAGCTGAACGCGCGCTTCGAAAATCTGGCCGAGCGGCTGGGCGCGCGCGGCGTCGGCCATCACTACGCCGATGAAACGCTGCTGGCGAAATACGGCTCGGTGAGGGGCAGACGGCTCGTGATCGGCAAGTGCTCCTATTCCACCGTCGTCGTGCCCGACATGAAGGGGCTCGACCATGAGACGGTTGAGCTTCTGAAGAAATTTGTGGACGAGGGCGGCCGCCTGTACTTTGACGGCGAGCAGGTTCCGTCTCTGGTGGACGGCGTGCCCGCGAAGATCGGCCTTGTGAGCAACATTACCTTCGACGATCTGAAGAACCCCGGCGTGTCCATTGACCGGTACGATACGGCCGTGCGCATGACGATTCGCCGCAGCGAGTTCGGCGACTTCATCTACGCGGTCAACCTGTCGGATACCGAGGACTTCTCGCTGAAGCTGCACGTGAACGCCCGCGGCGCCAAGCGCTTCCGCGCCGAGAACCGCACGTATGAGCCTGTGTACTTTGAGAACGCGGAGACGGGCGGCATCGATATTCCGCTTTCGTTCCGTCCCGGCGAGAGCACGATCCTCTTCCTGTCCTCTACGGCGCAGGCGGGTGAAAAAGCAACCGAAACGCCCTTGAAGGCGCTGGCCGCGCCGTCGGCGTTCATCGAGCGCATGGACGAAAACGCGCTGACGGTGGATCATTGCAGCCTGTCGTACGACAACGTGACCTTCACCGAGCCCATGCCCGTGATGGCCGTGTCCGACCGTCTGCTGCGCGAAAAGCGCAACGGCACCGTGTATGTGCGCTATGAGTTCGAAATCAAGGCGAAACCCGAGAAGCTGCGCGTGGAAGCGGAGAAGATGCGCTCCGCCGGCGCGTGGCTGAACGGCGAGCCGCTCGCGTTCGATCAGCCCGGCACGCAGGATCCGGCGTTCGTGTCCGCCGACATCGCCGAGAAGGTGAAGTTCGGCCGGAACCAGATCGTGTTCATGATCGACTATTATCAGCCGGAGCACGTATACAAGGTATACAACGGCGTGTACTACGACCACGACGACACGACGGAGAGTCTGGTAAACTGCCTGAGCTTCGAAACGGACATTGAGGACATCTACCTGCGCGGAGACTTCTGCGTCGAAACGCCGGAAATGGAGCCCGGCGCGAAGAACACCCTCCTGACGGACGGCCCGTTCCGCGTCACGCTGCCGCGCAAGTACGTGAACCTCAATTCGCTGGCAGCGGACGGCTTCCCGTTCTTCGCGGGCACCATTCGCGTGCGCGTGCCGTTCGTCGCCGAGGGAACCGAAACGAAGCTGCGCCTGAACGGCCGCTTCGCCGTGGCGAAGATTTCCGTGAACGGAGGCAAGGAGCATATGCTGATGTTCACCGACGAAGCGGATATCTCTGGCGACGTGCGCCCCGGCGAGAATATGATGACTCTCGAGCTGACGAATAGCTGCCGGAACCTCTACGGCCCGTTCCATAACCCCGATGACCCGGAGTCCTTCTCCATCTCGCCCATGTCCTTCACCCTCTCGGGTACATGGCAGGACGGAAAGAGCCCCAAATACACCAATCGCTACGCCTTCACCCGCTTCGGAATCGATACCATCGAACTCGGCTGAAAACCACCTGTCAATACACGCGCGGATTCCCTCCGCGCGTGTATTCTGTCTCGCAAGCCGCTGATTAAAGAATTCATCTTGAAAATGTGAAAAAATGAGATGTAAAATAATTGACATTAAAAACTGTATGTGGTATAATTGCGTTACATAAGTGGATAAAAACAACAAAAACAATATTTATTGTATCGGGAGACGGACTGATGGAGCGGAAAACGTTTGTGACGCACAGGCGGGAGGACGGGAGCTTTCAGGGGCTGAAGGAGCATCTGGAAGGCGTTGCTCTGCGTGCGGAGACGTTTGGCCGGGATATTGGTTCGCCGCGGGAAGGGGCTCGGGTTGGGCTTCTTCACGACATTGGCAAGTACAGCGAGGAGGGGCAGAAGCGGCAGCGCGACCCGGAGCATGTCGGCAAGGTGGATCATTCCACGGCGGGCATGCAGGAGGCGCTTCGGCTGGGAGATATTCCGGCGGCGTTTGCCATTGCGGGGCATCATGGAGGGCTTCCGGATTTTGATGGGAATCTGATGCTGCGCGCCCAGAAGAAACTGGATGGCAAGATGGATCCATCGGCGTGGAAGCGCGAGGTGGCGATTGACGGCTGCACGGATCTTCCGGAATGGGTAACGAATCGTTTTGAGTCCGTTGAAGCGGCCATGTATACGCGCATGTTGTTTTCCTGTCTGGTGGACGCGGATTATCTGGACACGGAAAAGGCGCTGCAGGGCGAGCGGCCGCGCGGCGAGTTTGCGTCTTTGGAAGAATTGTTCGGCAGGCTGAAGGCGCATGTCGAGCCGTGGCTGACGGCGCCGCGAGACGAGCTGTGCCGCCGCAGAAATGAAATTCTGGAGGAATGTCTGCGGGGCGGCGAGAAGCCGAAGGGACTTTACACGCTGACCGTGCCGACGGGCGGCGGAAAAACGGTGGCTTCATTGGCCTTTGCGCTCAGTCATGCAAAAGAGCATGGTCTGAAGCGCGTGATTTATGTTATCCCTTATACAAGCATTATTGAACAGACAGCGGATACATTCTCAAAATTTCTGGGCGCGGAGAACGTGCTTGAGCATCACAGTCAGGCGGAGCTCGGCGGCGAGGGCGAGGATGCGGAGGATTCGGCGGCGCAGCGCCGCCGTCTTGCTTGCGAAAATTGGGACGCGCCGGTGATTGTGACGACGGCCGTGCAGTTCTTTGAGTCGCTGTACGCGGCGAAAACCTCGCGCTGCCGAAAGCTGCACAACCTTGCGCAGAGCGTGATCATCTTCGACGAGGCGCAGACGCTGCCGGTCACGCTTTTAAAGCCGTGCGTATCCGCGATTGCGGAGCTTGTGCGGCGTTATGGGGCGACGGCGGTGCTATGCACGGCGACGCAGCCGGCGCTGGGAAAGCTGTTTCATAAATTTGCGCCGGAGATGCCCATTCGAGAGCTTGCGCCGAACCCGGACGGGCTGTTTGATTTCTTTCGAAGGGTGCATTTTGTCCGCGAGGGGCCTTTGTCGGACGAAATGGTTTCGCAGCGGCTTTCGGAGGAAGAGCAGGCGCTGTGCGTGGTCAATTCGCGCAAGCGTGCGCGGGAGATTTTCCGGATGCTGCCGGAGAATGGGCGGTTTCATCTGTCTACGCTGATGACGGCTGTGGATCGTTCGCGCACGCTGGATGAGATTCGCGGTCGCCTGAAGGAAGGTCTTTGCTGCCGCGTGGTGTCCACCAGCCTTGTGGAGGCGGGCGTGGACGTGGATTTTCCCACCGTGTGGCGGGAAATGTCGGGGCTGGACAGCATTTTACAGGCGGCGGGGCGCTGCAATCGCGAGGGCGGAAGACGGGCGGCGGAAAGTACCGTTCACATCTTCGAGGGCGAGGGGCGAGTCAGCGCGGCGCTGCGTCTGCGCATGGCGCCCGCGGCGGAGGTGCTCGAGGAATATGAGGACATCAACACCCGGGCGGCGATTGAGCGTTATTTTGCAAAGCTCCTGTGGGCGCACGGTGAGGAAGGGCTGGATCAGCCGCGCGTTCTGGACTCGGAGGCGCATTTGCTGTTTCAAAAGGTCGCGGAGGATTTCCGCATGATTGACGACAAAGGGTCGCGCATCGTGTATATTCCCACATCGGACAACGAGGAGGATTTACGTCTTCTGCGGCTGGGCTTCTTTACGCGGGAGCGGATGCGCCGGCTCGGGCGAACGGCGGTGAGCCTGCCGCTTTACGAGTATCAGGCGCTGGCGGATGCGTACGCGGTGGAGGATCACGGCGCGGACGGCTTTGGCATTCTGCTGAATCCGGATGCGTACAGCCCGACGTGCGGGCTGGATGTGCGCTGCGAGGGCGGCTCGGCGCAGTTTGTTTAAACGAAAGGGGGCGAGGGCGCATGTCGATTTTGATGGAGGTGTGGGGGCCGATGGCCTGCTTCACGCGCCCGGAGATGAAAACGGAGCGCGTGAGCTACGAGGTTCCCACGCCGGGCGCGGTTCGAGGGATGATTGAGAGCGTATTTTTTCACCCCGGGCTTCGGTGGGTTCCCGACCGAATCTGGGTGCTGAATCGCATTCAGTTTATGAATGTACGCCGCAACGAGGTGAAGTCAAAGGTGCTCGCGTCGGCCGTGCTGCAGGAGGCCAACGGCGGCAAGGCGGGCGCGATTTTTACGTCGGAGGATATTCAGCAGCGCGCGGCCATGCTTCTGAAGGATGTGCACTACGTTTTCGAAGCGCATTTTGAGATGACGGAGCAGGCGAATCCGTCGGATAATCACGGGAAGTTTCAGGACATTGTAAAGCGCAGACTTCGCAGGGGCGCGTGCTATTCCACGCCGTATTTCGGTTGCCGGGAGTGCACGGCGCATTTTCGGCTGTGGGAAGGCGGCGAGATTCCGGCGATCGACGAAACGCGCGATCTGGGCTACATGCTCTATGACATGGACTACAGCGACCCGACCGATATTCAGCCGATGTTCTTCCGAGCCAGAATGGAGCATGGCGTGATCGACCTTCGGAACTGCGAGGTGGTTCGATGATTCTGCAGGCGCTGGTGCGCGCGTATGAGGCGCTGGCCGCGGACGGCCGGCTGGACAAGCCCGGCTGGCTGGAAGCGAAGGTGTCGTGGAGTCTCGAGCTGGACGAGGACGGGCGGCTGAAGCGGATTTATCCGGTGGGAGAGTCGGACGCGAAGGGAAAGCGCACGGTTCGCGCCATGAAGCTGCCGGAGATGGTCAAGCGTTCCAGCGGCGTGGCGGCGAATTTCCTGTGCGACAACGCCATGTATATGCTGGGCGTGGACAGCAAGGGAAAGAAAGCGCGCGCGCTGGAATGCTATTCTGCCTGTGCGGAGCTGCATCGGCGGCTGCTGGACGGCGTGGATTCCTCGATGGCGCGGGCAATCTGCCGGTTCTTTCAGCAGTGGGACGCGAAGAACGCGGAGACGCATCCGCTGCTTGCGCCCATACTGGACGAGTTGAAGGGCGGCGGTAACCTCGTGTTCAGCATGCGGGAGGTGTTCGCGCAGAATGTGCCGGAGATTCGCGCCGCGTGGGACAAGGCCTACGGCGACCGGGCGGACGCGCCGCACGGGAGATGTCTGGTGACAGGCGAAATCGGGCCGATTCGAATCCTGCACCCGAGCATTAAGGGCGTGGCGGGCGCGCAGGCGACGGGCGCGTCGCTGGTGTCGTTCAATGGAGCGGCGTATGAGTCCTATGGGCGCGTGGACGATCAGGGGATGAACGCGCCGGTCGGCGAGCGGGCGGCGTTTGCGTACGGCGCGGCGCTGAATTACATGCTGCGCGAGCCGGACTATCACACGCGCCTTGGAAGCACGACTGTCGTCTACTGGGCGGAGAGCGCGCAGCGTCATACAGCGTGCTGCTCGCGCAGCTGATGGGCAAGGTGGACGACGGCGTAGATCAGACGCTTTTGAAGAACGTCGTTCGCGACCTGCGCGGCAGCCGGACGGCGATGCTGGACGGCGTGCCGCTGCAGCCGGATAATCAGTTCTATTTTCTGGGGCTCGCGCCGAACGCGTCGCGGCTGTCGGTGCGCTTCTTTTTGCAGAACAGCGTCCGCGCGTTCGCGGAGAATCTGCATGAACACCAGAAGCGAATGGAAATCGCACGGCCGTCGTTTGACCCGCGGGAGGAACTTTCCATCTGGGCGATGCTGAACGAGACGGCCAATCCCAAGAGCACAGACAAGAAACCGCCGGACGAGCTGGTGGGCGAGGTGATGCGCGCCATATTGATGAACGCGCCCTATCCCGCGTCGCTGTTTGCGCAGGTGGAGGTGCGAATTCGCGCCGAGCAGGATATAAATCGCGGCAAGGCGGCGATTCTCAAGGCGTATCTGGATAAAAACGTGGTGCGTGATCAGGATGGGCATCCGATGAAGGAGGTACTGACGGTGAAACTGAACGAAGAGACGAGCTACGCGCCGTATGTGTTGGGACGGCTGTTCGCGGTGCTGGAAAGCCTTCAGCAGAGCGCGAATCCCGGCATCAACGCGACGATTCGAGACCGATATTTCAATTCCGCGTGCGCAACGCCCGCGCAGGTGTTTCCCACGCTGATCAAGCTTGCGCAGAATCATCTGAACAAGCTGGACGACGGGCTGAGCATTTACTATGACAAGCGAATGTCCGACCTGTGCGGCCGGCTGACGGAATCGCTGCCCAAGCATCTGACGCTGGAGGAGCAGGGTGTTTTCCAGCTGGGCTATTACCATCAGAGACAGGCGCTGTTCACCAAGAAGGAGGAAAAGGAAAATGGTTGACTGCATTCAGAATCGATATGACTTCGTGGTGCTGTTCGACGTGGAAAACGGAAATCCCAACGGCGACCCGGATGCGGGCAACATGCCCCGCGTAGACCCGGAGACGAACTGCGGACTGGTGACGGACGTATGCCTGAAGCGCAAGATTCGCAATTACGTGGAGACGGTGAAGGAGGGCGACCCGCGCTACGGCATTTACATCAAGGAAAACGAGCCGCTCAACCGCAGCGACCGCAGGGCGCTGGCGGAAAGCGGGTATCCAGACATCAAGGAGAGCGACCTGAAAAACCTGAAGAAGTCGGACAAGGACATCGACGCCAAGCTGCTGGCCTATATGTGCGAGCATTACTTTGACATTCGCACCTTTGGCGCGGTCATGACCACGTTTGTGAAAGCGTCTTTGAACTGCGGGCAGGTGCGCGGCCCGGTGCAGCTGGGCTTCGCGAAGAGCGTGGATCCGATTATGCCGCAGGAGGTAAGCATCACCCGCGTGGCGATTACCACCGAGGAGGACGCCGCCCGGAAGGGTACGGAAATGGGGCGCAAGTTCATCGTGCCGTATGGGCTGTATCGGGCGGAGGGCTTCGTTTCGGCCAATCTGGCGCGCAAGACGACCGGCTTCTCGGAGGACGACCTGAAGCTTCTGTGGCAGGCTATTCTGAATATGTTCGAAAACGATCGCAGCGCGGCGCGGGGCAAAATGGCCGTGCGCAAGCTGATCGTGTTTAGGCACGACAGCGAGCTGGGCAACGCGCCGGCGTGGAAGCTGTTCGAGCTGGTACACGTCAATCGCGCGGAGGGTGTTTCCGCGCCACGAAGCTACGGCGATTACGTCGTCACCGTGGACGAAGCCAATCTGCCTGAGGGCGTGCGGTGCGAAGTGATGGGGTGAACGAGGAAGAGTATCTGACGCTTTCAGGCGTGCAGCACTATGCCTTCTGCCCGCGGCAGTGGGCGCTGATCTTCGTCGAGCAGCAGTGGCAGGACAACGAGCGAACCGTCGACGGCAGTCTGATGCATGCGCGTGCACACGACGAAACGCTGCTCGAGCGTCGGGGCGACACGCTGACCGCGCGCGGACTGCGCGTGGTGTCGCACGCGCTTCGCGTGACCGGCGTGTGCGACGTGGTGGAGTTTCATCTGGATTCCGGCGGAATTTCCCTGCCAGGGCAGGATGGATGCTGGCAGCCGTATCCGGTGGAATACAAGCGCGGCGCGCCGAAATCGCACGACGCGGACGAGCTGCAGCTGTGCGGACAGGCGATGTGTCTGGAAGAGATGCTGCTGTGCGAAATTCCGGAGGGCAGTCTGTATTATGGTGAAACCCGAAGAAGACAGGTGGTCGCCTTTACGCCGGAGCTTCGCGGGCGCGTGCGCCATATGCTGGAAGCCATGCAGGACGATATGGCGCGGGGGCACACGCCCTCCGTCAAGGCGGACAAGCGCTGCGCCGCCTGTTCCATGAAGGAAATCTGTCTGCCCGGCCTGCGCAGATCGCCGCCGGTAGCTGCTTATCTGCAGCGGGCGGCGGAGGAGGGCGCGGAATGAGAAAGCTTTTGAACACGCTGTTCGTCACCTCTGAGGATGCGTATCTGGCGCTGGAAAACGAGAACGTCGTGATCTACAAGGGCGAGGAAAAGGCGGCGCAATATCCGCTGAAGCTGTTCGAAAGCCTTCTCAGCTTTTCCTATAAGGGCGCGAGCCCGGCGCTGATGGGCGCGTGCGTTCGAAACGGCATAGGGCTGACATTCCTCACGCCCAGCGGGCGAATGCTGGCGCGGGTAGTCGGCGAATCGCAGGGCAATGTGCGCCTGCGCAAGGAGCAGTATCGCGTTTCGGACAACCCGGAAGCAAGCTGTCGCGCGGCGCGAAATTTCATCTTTGGAAAGGTTCACAACAGCCGCTGGGTGCTGGAGCGCACGCTGCGTGACCATGCGCTGCGGGTGAAGGCGGACGAGCTGCGCGCGGCATCCGCGCATTTGCAGGAACAGCTGAAGCCGCTGCTGGCGGCGGAGTCGCTGGATACGCTGCGCGGCATGGAGGGCGAGGTCTCCGCCTGCTACTTCGGCGTGTGGGATGAAATGATTCTGAATCAGAAGGACGCATTCCGCTTCGACGGGCGCAGCCGCCGGCCGCCGCTCGACCGCGTGAATGCGGCGCTGTCCATGACGTATACGCTGCTGACGCACGACTGCGCTTCCGCGCTGGAAAGCGTCGGGCTGGACGCGTATGTGGGCTTCATGCATCGCGATCGCCCGGGACGCACGTCGCTGGCGCTCGACCTGATGGAGGAACTGCGCGCGCCGCTGGCGGATCGACTGGTGCTGACGCTCATCAATACGCGCGTGCTTCAGAAAACGCATTTCCGCACGCAGCCCGGCGGCGCGGTGCTTCTGACGGACGAGGGACGCAAGGCGCTTTTGAACGCGTGGCAGACAAAGAAAAAGGAGGAAATCACGCATCCATACCTGAAGGAAAAAATCCCGTGGGGCCTGATTCCCTACGTGCAGGCGCTCCTGCTCGCACGCCATCTTCGCGGCGATCTGGAAGCGTATCCGCCGTTCCTGTGGAAATGAGCGCGCGATTGCTTCCTTTGCAGGGGGAAGGAGAAAACGATGCTGATTCTGATAACCTACGATGTGAACACCGTGGATGCGGAGGGCAGACGCAGACTGCGACAGGTGGCGAAAACGTGCGTCGCCCATGGCCAGCGCGTCCAGAATTCGGTATTCGAATGCAGTCTTGACGCGGCCCAGCTTCGCCGCCTGAAGGGCGAACTGACAGCGTTGATCGACCCGCAAAAGGATAGCCTTCGTTTCTATACATTGGGCAACCAGTACCAATCCAAAGTGGAGCACGTCGGCGCACACCCTGCCTATCAACCGGATGACGTCCTGATGGTCTGACGATGGGCGACGGTGTGGAATGGAAATCAGTGTCAACGCCCCAACTGTAGTCGGATCAGGATGAGTATCAATGCCGATTGCCGCCAGATACCGTTCTGTTCATGCGCGACCATCTCCGCGATAGCGAAGGGATGGCCGGACGGTCACGCATGTATATCCAGCACCGCGCGGTTTCAATCCGAGCTTTCGCAGGAGAAACGACCTGCATGCGTTCGGTGCGGCTCCGACATGATTTCAATCCACGCTCCTTTGCGAGGGGCAACACGCGTCATTGTGATTTCTATGTTGAAATTACGAATTTCAATCCATGCTCCCATCGTACGTAAGACTTTTAAATCCATACGAGATATAAGCCGACTCGAAGGCATTCCGTAATGATGAGCGCACTGCCATCGCACAAACATGTCCGATTCCAAACAGAAGACACACACATATCCCACGTTGGTGTGGCGAGAATGGACTTATTTTTGAGAAAATAGCAAAGCGCAGAAGGAGGAACAGAAGAATCATGTAAGCCGTATCACCTCCGCAAAGCCGAACGTGCGAACCCCAAGCTGTCATAAAATCCCCAGCACTTTCGCACCACATTTTCGTGCCTTTCGCCCTCAAAACCGGGAACCTCGCATCCACAAATTTCGTCTAATACAACGAAATTTGTGGATGTATTCCTGAATTCCTTTAAGAAATCAGGAAACATTTGCTGTCGCCCCTCACGGAGGGGCGTGGATTGAAACAGGCGATCGAGGAGCGCATGCAGCGCGAGCAGGCGTCGCCCCTCACGAAGGAGTGTGGAAATGACGTCTAATACGCTCATGCGTTTCTCCTGTCGTCCTCTCTGAAGCGGAAGCAGAAATGGTGCTTTCGTTTTCGTGATGAAGTTGGTGGTGAGACTGTTTAGAAGCGATGAGGGAAGAAGATGTAAGAGTTGAAATCGATTATGCGGCTGCTGGGGGCTTTGCGGGCTCGGCAGGAGAGGGGGAAACAGTTCAAATGGAGATAGAAGGTGGGGTGCTGTTTACGCTTTGAGGTTAATGGTTGTGTTTGAAGTAGGTGGCAAGGACTTGATTTCGATTATGCAGTTGTCGAGGTTTTTGCAGGCTCGGTAGGAGAGATAGGAAACAGTTCAAATGGAGATAGAACGTGGAGGTCTGTTTCCGCTTTGAGGTTAATGGTTGTTTTTGAAGAGGCGGGAAAGGGCTTGATTTCGATTATGCAGTTGCCGGGGTTTTATGGACTTGGAGGGAGATAGAGGAGACGGTTTGAAACGGAGACAGAGCGTGGAGTCTGCTTCCGCTTTGAGGTTAATGGTTGTGTTTGAAGGGATGGGAAAGAACTTGATTTCGATTATGCGGTTATTGATGAGCCTGCGAGTCCGGCGGAAAAGATGAGTCGAAGCGGAGACAGACGTTGGGATTCTGACTCCGCTTTGAGATTAACGGTGTTTAGGCAGGGGACTGCAGGGGCTTGATTTCGATGGTGCGGCCGCCGAGGGTTTCGTAGACGCGGTGGGAGATGGAGAGGACGGTTCGGCCGGCGGAGGCGCGGCGAAGGGCGTCCAGAACCTGTGCTTCCGTTTCCGCGTCGAGGTTGGCGGTGATTTCGTCCAGAAGCAGGATGGCCGGGTCCGCGGCGGCGGCGCGCGCGATGGAGAGCAGCTGCCATTCGCCCTGCGAGAACATGCCGTCCGAGCAGGGGGTATCGTAGCCGGAGGGGAAGCTGCGGATGGCGGCGTCAAGTCCGGCGAGCTGCGCGGCTTTTTGCGCCATTTCGCGGGTGATGCGAGGGTCGCCGAGGGTGATCTGATCCAGAACGGTTCCGGGCACGCGGGCAAAATGCTGTTCTACGCAGCCGATGCAGCTTCGGCGCGCGCGATCGGAAATCTGCGAAACGTCGGTATTGCCGATGGTGATGGAGCCCTTTTCCGGCTGGTAGAGTCCCAGCAGCAGGCGAAAGACGGTGCTTTTGCCTGCGCCTGTCCGTCCGACCAGCGTCACCTGTTCGCCGGCCTTCACGGTGAAGGAGAGGTCGGCGAGCACGGGATGGTCGCCGTAGCCGAAGGTCACATGCGAGAATGCGATGTCTCCGCGCGGACTGTCCGTGGAAATCCGGCTGTCGGCTTCAGATGCGTGAGAAGCGTCGGTGGCGGGAATCGTGCGCTCGGGCTGGGCGAGGAACGCGTCGATGCGCTTTACGCCGGCCATGGCAGACTGGATCGTCTGGATCTCCATGCCAAGGCTCTCGATGGGGGAGAAGATGCGCGAGATATAGTTGATGATGGCGACGGACGTGCCGACGGACATGCCGAACAGCGTCAACACATTCGCGTTCCCGGAGGCGGACAGCAGCATGACGACGCCGACGACCACCGCGTTGAGAACCAGCACTGCCGGCGAGTAGATCGCGTCGTAAAAATTCGTCTTTTCCACGGCGGCGTAGCTTTCGCCGATGCGGCGATCGTAGCGGCGTCCCATGTAGGATTCGAGTCCCAGCGCGTGGATGGTGCGGATGTTGTGCAGCGCTTCCGGCACCTGCCCGGAGATGGCGGCGACGGCGTGGCGGTTTTCCAGCTGTGCCGAAAGCATCCGCTTCTGTACGTGGCGCGTAAAGACGGTCAGAACCGGCATGACCAGCAGAAGGAGCACGGCAAGCCCGGGGTTCTTCACGGCGATGACCGCGAAGATGGAGAGGATGCGGCAGGCGTCCGCCGCCATGGAGATGACGCCGGATGTGAACAGCGCTTCGACGGTGTCCACATCGCCGGAGAAACGCGCGGCAACCTCGCCGGGATTCTGTGCGGAAAGCGTCGCCGCGGACAGGTGGGTGAGCTTGCGGGACATTTCGGAGCGCAGCGCGTGGGTCATTCTCTGGCCGAACATTTCAAGCAGGGTTTCCTGCGCGGAGGAAAGCACGCCTTCCAGCGCGAGACTGCCAAAGTACAGCAGCGCCGCGGTGAAGGGCAGCGACAGGCCGCCCGTCAGCGTGTCGATGACGCGCGCCAGCAGAAGCGGCGGCAGCAGGGACGCGAGCACGCTCGCGATGGCGCACAGGATGGTCCCGGCGCTCAGAAGCCGGTGCGCCGCGGCCGCTTCGCGGATGGCGGAAAATACGCCGGTTTTGCGATTACGCTTCATGGTTTGCGCCTCCCGTCTGGCTTTCGTAGAGGGCGCGATACGCGGGAATGGACGCGCACAGCGCTTCGTGCGTTCCCGTGGTCGCCTTGCCGTCCTCCATGTAGATGATCTGGCTCATTTCCGGGAAATGGTAGAGCCGGTGAGAGATCAGAAGCACGATTCGATCCCGCGCGTAGGCCTTGAGGTTTTCGAACACGACGTCCTCGGTCGAACGGTCGAGCGCGGAGAAGGGATCGTCCAGAATGAGGACGGGCCGCGGATGCGCCAGCGTTCGCGCCAGCGCCAGCCG
>JABLTK010053052.1_pt1 | contig 14180 bp, 9 predicted proteins | sample 7160131 | NCBI WGS metagenome assembly JABLTK01 (sample SAMN14651221, study PRJNA627086) | human gut metagenome | isolation source: feces | host: Homo sapiens
ATTCCATCAATTGCTGTATCAATCAGAAATATGGGAATCCGCTTCTACAATTTGAACGGATTTTTTGTTAAAAAACTTGCACACGGCGTATATTATTGAGTATTCTGTAGGACTTGCATCTTTGATGTTGTTCAATTATCTTCATGAAAGATAAAGAAAGCTTTTTTCAAAAATAGAAAGTATAAGCAAGTAAAATCAGAAATTTGAGTTCAATCTAATAGTGATCATCGCGATTCTGGCGGGAATGCTGCTGCCGGCATTGAATGTGGCACGCGAAAAAACAAAACAAATCAGTTGCGCTGCAAATCTTAAACAATTAACTCTCGGCATGACCATGTATGCTGAGGATAATAAAAGTTGGCTGCCTGGGACATTAAGACATAGCGAATCTACCGGTATACCCTTGGAATACAAGAACTGGTGTAATAGAATCATGCCTTATACCAAGAAAGGTGCACATTTCCGCTGTCCGTCAGCAAAGGTAAGAATTGGCTTTACATTGAATGATTCTTGTGGTTATGCACAGAATATTTATACTAGTGCTGGCAGGTCAGAGTTTCCCAATCAGGGGGGTGAAACCGTTTCCCAGAGAATAGGCTTCGGAAATTCGAAAATATGTTTACTCTTTGATGCGTCCCTTCCAGATACAGATGGAAGCTATTCTATGTTGAACATAAATGGAATAGCGGAAAATGGATTGATTAGAAACACACTATCGCTTAATGTCTTTCAAAGGCACAGAGGTCGAATCAACTATTCCCGTAAGGACGGTTCAGTGGACTCGACCTTGCCTGAAACGGACAGTATTGCTGCGGCTGGACGGGATATGATCTGGTGTTGGGCAACCAGCGGAGCTCATGCCAACAAAAAGTGGTTTATTGGCAGACGCTATTGCACAAGTTATTAAAAAACGCAAATAAAAACATGTGGAGGTATATTATGCATTTTTTGAAAAAGATGGGGCTTATGCTCCTTGTGGCCAGTTGTTTCATAACTGCCGCATCGGCTGGCGAAGTTGAACTTCTTAATATCGGGAAGAGTAAAACAGCGGCATTCTGCAGGAAATGGGAAAATAAAGAATGGAACGCAGTTTCCACTAAGAAAACAACATCCGATGCGGAGAATTTTACCTTTAATGGAATCGGACGGTGTACGGTCTCCTTGATTATCACACAAAAACTGGCAGACGGTGTGAAGCGTGAATTACGTTATGTCATTGCGTCCGATGGAGACTCCGAGCCAGAAGTTCTTGTGGCACTTAGCTACAGTAATGATAAACACGCTACTCTGCAGAGCAAGTTTACACTGAAAAAAGGCGAACACGAATATATTTTCAAACCGAACTCTTTCAAGCGAGGCAATTATTCATTTGACTTCGTAAATCTGAAGACAGTAGCATTTACACTGCATGCAGAAAAAATCGGCAAGGGAACTTTTTCCCTACGCCGAGTGTATGTAAAAGAGGGCGATCAAAGAAAAGGCACGGTTACTGCACTCAAGAAGACCGGCGAACGGAAATGCGCAGAAATCTTTCCAGCCGGCACATCGGAAAATATTTTCTTCAAATCCGGGTCAACGACTCTGTCCGGGAACTGGGATGCAGAGACATTGCGTCTTTGTGCAAAGACGGACTTCGGAACCACTGGTCCGAAAACCGAGGTGCGCGATGTATCAAGAAATATAAACATATGGCATGATGACGCAACAGAATTATTTTTTTCCGGAACCAACGACAATAACCGCTATATCCAATATGTTTTCAACAGTGCCGGAATCGAATGGTCGTCTGTACGTATATATGATGTCATCGCAGCATGTGTAGTCACAAAAACGAACAGTGTGTTCGAACATAAACTCAAACCCGTTGTTGAAAATGGAATTGCGACTTACAACATTGAAATTCCGCTGAAAAGCATTGAGAAAGGGAAGCAGAAATTCATCGGTTTTCAGTTTTGTCAGCACGTTGGAAAAGAAGTTCGTGTTTTCAATCCGACAAAAAGGTTTGTCCCTCCCGCTAATTACGGTATACTGGTATTCAATAAGAAGCCGTTCGGTCCCGGCAGCGCGAAACTGACAGAATGTAAACGGACTGATTTTGCTGGGCAAGACGCCTCCACATTTGAATTTACATGCAAAAGCAATGGCATTCCGGAGGGTTCAAGGGCTATAATGCACTTGACATTCCCGGATAATACGATTCACTCCGAACCAGTAACATTGTCGGATAAAATAATACTTTCCGGGATGAAAAATCTGCCGGGAACCTATTGTGCCTATTTGGAAATACTCAATACTGCAGGCAACAGTCTTGTCACGGCGACGAATTTCCAGAATCTAAAGGAAATTCCTGATCGTTCCGGCGAAATTATCATTTTTCCTGCACCGAAAAAGATAGTCTGCGGCGAAGGTTCGTTCAGTCTTGCAAATAATCCGGTGATTTCCCTGCCTGAAAAGGCAACGGACCGGACAAAGCTCACAGCGAAAGTAATTGCCGAACGGCTGAAACGGATCACTGGTCTTGATTTTCGCATTGTAGAAGGCGGAAAAAAAGGAATCATGCTGCGGATTGTTCCTGGAGGACATGAGCAGGGTTATACACTGAAAGTCACGCCGTTGGAATGCCGAATTGACGGCAACGATGAGCCTGGATTGTATTACGGTTGCGTGAGTCTTGTGCAGAGTCTGCTCTCGGCACGAAAACAGACAGTATCAATTCCGGTAATCTCAGTGGAAGACTGGCCAGATATGAAAAAACGCTGTATTGCCTTTTACTGCGCTGGAGTTCTTGGAAAAGGTGCCAAACCTGCAGAAGACAGGGGAATTGATGCTTTACTGAACTGGCTGGAAAAATATGTTGCGGATTCAAAGCAGAATTGGGCTGTTATGGATTTAAGTTGCAGTGCTCAAATCAAGTCGCGTCCGGACTTGATCAGACAATATACAAATGAGGATCTGATAAAGCTTGGGAACTGGTGCCGCGAACGTTTTATTGAGCCGATTCCACGCTTTCAGCTTGGTTCACACAATACCTGGAACCCGGAAGTCAATGAAAAACTGAAAAAGATGGGGTTTAAATACACGGAAGATAAGGTCTCCACGCCGCTCTACGACACGACAGTATTTCCGCCGATAATGGACCATGTCCGCGCACTTAAGGCGAAATACGTTCACATCGGTGGCGATGAATGGTGGCTTAATCAAAACATTTCATACGAACTCAACGGAGTTCCCAGATACAAAATTGTTACGGATTTCTGGAACCGCTGCGCCGCTTTCTTCAAGGCAAACGGTATTCGCCCAATCATACATGGCGATGAGCTTACGAATACACACAATGGAAGATATTTTGATGGTTACCGCATTACTGAAACACTCTCCCGCGATTTTATAATTGAAGTTTGGTGTTATCCTGAAAGTGTTTGCCGTGAACTCGCGGGAAAAGGATTTGAAATTGCTGCGATCTTAACATCAACCACTCTTGTTCCCGAAAGCGAATTGAAATTCATCAATGGATTCGGATACAATATCTACCATTTTAATATTTATCGTTTTCTTGATGGCAAACCTTATCCAGTAGCTCATTCCTATTTCATGCAAAATATGTATGCCGCTGATTTCGCGTGGAACGCATTTCGGAAAGAGCATAAAACTCTTATGGAGTTCGTATACAACGGTTATGCCATGGCTGCGCACAGGATGGAAAATGTTCAACATGCTTCAGGAAAACTAAAAAAGATCGCCTGTTCACCCCAGAAACTGCAAATTCCGGTGAACGGAAAATATGGTAAGTTTGTCTTTGCACAGACGGTTGATTATCCGGATGAAATCCTGAAAAAATACCCGTTCAACGCTATGAACCGTCAATGGTTTTACGGCGCTCCCGTCGGGGATTGGAATATTGTTTATGATGACGGAACAATGGAAAAAATTCCTGTCCGTTTTACGGATAATGTGATCCCTGCAGAAAATAAATTTTTCCTTCTTGCTTTGAACTCAGTCGGAGAAATAATTGACGGAGAACGGCGTTACAATGTGTCGGAATGGCTGAATCCGCATCCAGAAAAAACGATCCGGGAATTGAAATTTGACACCTCTCTGGCAAAAAAATTAAAAATACAGGAAATGACTCTTGATCTGAAAAGTCTCTCAGGAACAGTTCTTGAGTAAGGAGCTTTTATTATGTCAAAAATCATCAATGTCGCCACAATCGGCGGTATGGTAATGGAGCGTGGGGAAGAATCGCCGGAAGAACCGTTGCGCCAGTTCCGGGAAGCGGCACAAAAACTGGACGGCACCGGTGTCGATCTTGTGATTACCTGCGAAACCATGATGATGAATCAACCTGTCGGAAGCGGAGAAAATCCGGAAAATCCGGGACCGATTCTGACGGAATACATGGAATTCGCCAGACGCAACCGTTGCACGGTGGCGGGAGCAGCGCGCATTCTCGTCGAAGGAAGAAGCAGGCAGTCCATTCTGTATTACGGACCGGACGGTTCTCTGCTCGGAATGTATCATAAAATGTTCCCCACGGATGAGTCAATCCGCAAGGGGACACTTCCCGGCAGCGGTGCTGTCGCAGTTGATACACCGGCAGGGCGTCTTGGCGGAATCCTGTGCTTCGACCTGAATTTCGATGAGCTGCGGGATGAATACACGCGCCTCCGGCCGGATATTCTCTGCTTTTCCAGCTACTTTCACGGCGCCCATGTCCAGGCGAACTGGGCACTGCGGACACATGCGTTTTTTGCCGGGGCGGTAAAGGACGGCACAAGCGATATTCTTGACCCGCTCGGACGCGTCCTCAATTCCACAACCTATTACAACCGCATTGCATGGGCACGGATCAACCTCGACCGTTTTGTAATGCACGGCGCCTGCAATTCGGAAAAATGGCCGGATATCCGCCGGAAATACAGGGATAAGATCCTGATCGACTCCGATTCCCCGAGCGGCTTCTCTGTCCTGTACAGCTGCACGGATGAGTTTACAGCCCAAAATGTTGCAGCAGAATTCGGGCTTGTCAGCGCGGAGGACTATCTGAACGGCTGTCGCAAACTGCGGGAGAACGTGCTGAAAAAACTCCCCCCGCAATGAGTGAACGGTATTTTTCAGAACGGGAAATATCTTCAAGTTTGAATTGCCGAAATAAGACACCTTGGAAATCCAGTTTTTCAACCCTGTATTTCTAAGGTGTTTTCCTGCGTTTTTTGAGTGGTGAAACCCCTGTTTTCCGTTTGTAGAAACGGGAAAAAACATAAATGGAGGGAAAATTCATTTCCCTGGCGATTTCAGTAAGAGTCATCGAAGAATACTGCAAGTGTTTCTCCGCAAGTTCAAGAAGAATATCTTCCATAAAACGCTTGAGGTTTGTATTGCCGCTGTATTCTTTGGAAAAACGGTACTGGAGCTGGGAACGCGTATACCGGAAGAAATCCGCAAGCTCCGCGACATTGACCGCATAGCCCCGTTTGCACACTTCCTCGCGGATCGCCATGATAAAGGGCGATTCCGATTCATTCTCGGAAGAAAGAGTCGCCAGATGATGCAGGATACCGGAAAGATGGTTCTCAATGATGGATTTCCCGTCCGGGGAAAATCCCGAAATTGTCCCCGCATTCCGGATGATGTCCAGAATCGCATTCAGATAATAAACGGAAACCGGATCACTGCCGCGGTGTTCCGGCAATGCAAGAATGCTGTTGAATTTGATTGACAGGTATTCATACGGGGCCCGGTTATCAATAAACTGATGCGGTTGTTCCGGCGGAATCAGCCAGTATTCACCGGGAGAAAGAGCAAAACGCGCCGTCCGGCTTTTACAGAAAAGCTGTCCGGAAAGGCAGAATTCAATCTGATAAAACGCATGCTGATGCAACTGCGCCGAAGGACTGTTGCCGCATCCGAAATACAGAAGTTCAGGTATGTCAAGAGAAGGCGCATCCATAAAAAAATCCTTGTTCCACCCCAATATAATACAGGAAAAAATTTTTTCAACAGAATTCCCGTAAATCTGAAGTGTCCTTCTGAAACAATTTAGCGTCTATGGACTGAAAGTTCTGCACATTATCTTTTTTGCGATGCAGAACATCGCGGTATCAAACTGATTTTTTTGAATGGAACAGAAAAAATCCGGCGTCTGAACAGAAAAACACAGGAGCCATCACAAGATTTCCGGCTCTTCCCGGAGGGCGCTTCTGCCGTAATGACATAAAAAGACAAAATATACAGGTTTTTTAGAGAATCGGCATTGAAAAATACCAGTTTGTCGCGTACTATATGACATGACTGCTTTTCAGCGGTCTTGATGCATGTAAAATGAAAAACAATGAAAATATAACTGGAGGCTCGGATCGTGAAAGCGAAAGTAATCATAATTTTATCAACGGTAGCAGTACTTCACCTCGTATTGGGCGGCATGTTCCTGACCGGCGGCTGTGCACCGGAAGAGCCCCCCATGCCTCCGGGAATCTATGTTCCCCAGCCGACCTCCAAAACTCCCGTCCCGGGTGAAACCACGCCGGAAGCAATCGGTCCGGCGCCGGGAACAGCTGAATTCAAGGAGCAGGTCAGCCAGAAGGAAGAGTCTTTTATCATCGAACCAGTGGAACAGGTACAACCGACTCCGCCCGTGAAGCAGCAGGAAACAAAAAAGCCCGCTCCGGCCATCACGGACAAAGATACGACTTATGTCGTCAAAAAGGGAGACTCTCTCTGGAAAATATCCCGCACCTATGGTATCTCCATTGCGGAGCTTGCGGCATATAACAACATCGCCCCCAGCAAACCGATCAGAATCGGTCAGAAGCTGATCATTCCCGTCGGTTCCAATGCGGTCAGGACGGCAAAAGCCGCCCCCGCCGTTACAGATAAAAAAGCCGGAAAAAAGAAAGCGGAAAACAAAAAGACCGCCGGGAAAAAGGGAGCCGGAAAAGCGGAAAAGGCAACTGTTCCCGCAGACGGGGTTTATATTGTGAAAGAAGGCGACAGCTTCTCCAGAATCGCGGCAAGATACCATGTCAAAGTCGCGGATATCGAAGCAGCCAATCCGGGCGTATCTTCCAACCGTCTCCAGATCGGTCAGAAATTGAATCTGCCGACAGGAAAGACATCCGCCGTTCCTGCAAACAAGGCAAAGGCAAAAGCTCCGGTACAGCAGGAAAAGAAAGCGCTTCCGGTCAATGAAGACATTCTCCTGGATGATATCCCGAATCCGGATGCGGTTCCGGTTCCGGCAGTGAACACGCAGACGCCGGCAACGGAGCAGGCGGTTGCCCCCGTGACGGACAAGCCGCTGGCGTCCGAAGAGGCGGTCAAGGCTGTGACCGACACCAACCAGCCGGCTGTCAATCCCGTGGAGCCCCAGTCGCTCACGGATACCGCCGTTCCGACGGCGGATACGACCATTGACGCGATTGCCGCAAAATACGGTGTCAAAGCAGACGATATCAAGACTTTGAATCCCGCGCTTCCCGCGGACGGCAAGGTCAAGGCAGGAACGGTTGTCCAGCTTCCCTGATCCACGCTGAATTCACCAGACGGCATTCGTTCCAACAGATCGAGTGCCGTTTTTTTATTGATTAACGGGAAACAGAGTTATGGATGTTCGGGAAGACAACAGGGAGGAAGCATTGCTTCCGAAGCTCCTGCCGCTGATATTCTTCAACGGCGCCTTTGCCGTCGCCTACGCAGGGATTCTTCTTCGTGAGATATCTGCCAGAACCTATGCCACGGAACTTGCCTATCTGGTTCCCGGCATTCTTTTTCTGTTCTTCGCCGCATGTTCCGGGATTGCCGGGCGCCTGTTTCTGAATCGCGTTTCCTCTTCCGCGGGTTCATTTCCATCCATGCTTCCGGTTCTGTTCTCCGCAATCCTGCTGCCCCTGCTGCTGCCCCTGCTCTCCATGACGCGCAGGAGCATCACTTCTGCGGCAGTTCTGCTGCCCCTGCTCGCCCTCCCGCTGTTCTTCTCCGGGCTGAATATTCATTTCATCCTGAAACTGGCAGCGCCCGCCCGTTCGCCGCTCCTTTTTGCAATTCATTATCTGGGCGCGGCATTTTCCGGCATTCTCTTTGCGGTTCTGGTTCACAGTTTAGGCGACACTCTGCTTCTGCTCCTCCTGACCGGTCTCTTTCTGGTAATTCTCTCCCTGATTCTCCACCTGCCTCTGCTGAAAAGAATGCTGCCGTGCATTCTGCTGCTTCTTACGGCATTGCTTTCCTCGGCGGCATTAATCCATACCGCCTGCGGTTATCTGGAACAGCGCCTCGCTCATGCCGATCCTCTGCGGGGCAAAGATGCAATCCGAATCGACACTCCCCATGGACGTGCCGAGCTGCTGCGCCTGCCCGACAAACGCTTTCTGATCACAAATAACGGGCAAAGTATCGCAACGCTCCCGATCAATCCGGAAAAGGACCGCCTGTCCGCCCTGACGACAGGAATCCAGCCGGATAAAAAACGGATCCGGGTTCTTCTGATCTGCAATGAATTCTCCGGGCTGCCGGAAGCGTTCGCCTCCATGCCGATCACGGCTTCGATTGATGTCGTTGTACGCGATAAAGAGCTCCTGGATCTCTCCACCGGACTGGATATCATGCCGCCCGAATCCTCGCGCTTCCGCGTCGTCATCGACGATCCGGTACATTTCATCGACTCCACATTCCATGTCTACGATGTGATTTTCGTTGAGCCGCCCCTGCCCCAGAATCTGGATGCGGACCGGCTTTTCTCTTACGAGTTTTACAAGGACGCATACAGACATCTTGCAGACGGCGGAGTCTTTGCAACGGCTCTTCCCGCTCCTTACGGATATACGCGGGAGAGTATTGCGGAGCTCCACGGCATCACCGCCGCGACCATGCGCAAAGTGTTCCCGAAAGTGATTTTCGCACCCGGAACAACGCAGATCGCCATCGGCGGGGGCATGAACATCACAAGCGATCTCGATACCCTTGACGCCCGCGCCGCCGGACTGATGGCGGAAACGGGATTCTTTCCGGAAGGACTCCTCGTGATCCTCCACTCTCAGGTGGAACAGCAGGCGCAGACACAGAAAATCATCGGCCGTTCCATCGTATCGGAGTCGAACCGGCTTTTCTCCGCGCCGCTGCTCATCAACTACTGGCGCAGGCACCCCGTTTTCACACAGGTGCCGCCCGCAGAGCATATTCTGCGGGGGCTTGATCATTGTCTCTTCTACCGGCAATGGATCATCGGCGGCATACTGCTGCTGTATCTTCTGCTGCGCTATTTCGCTTCAACATCCGTCACCCGCAAATGCCTCTTTTTCTCGCTGGAAAACGGTTTTTACCTGGGAGGACTGTTCACGCTCTCCATGTTCCTTTTCCAGACCGGCTACGGCACGCTCTACCGCATGCTGGGAGCTTTTGCAGGAGTTCTCTGCATAGCCGTCGCCTCGGGGCTTCTCCTGCCGGACAGGGCAAGTTCCCTGCGTCTCTGGCTCAAACGCCTCTCCTTTCTTCCGCCGGCGCTTCTCGCCGCTTCCCTGCTCACGGAAGGCTTTCTGCCGTTCGGCGTTCTCGGTCTTCTTCTGTTTTTTGCAGGCTTGTCCGGGGGAACCTTACTGCGTGAAATGATCCGCAGGACGGAAACGGCAGCAAACGCACCTGCCATGTTGTGGAGCATGGAGCTTGCCGGAGCCGCTTCCGGGATTCTTCTCGCGGCATTTCTCGTGATTGCCGATCACGGCTTTCTCTTCTGCATTGCCCTGCTGATGCTGAGCCGTGTCACGCATCTGTTCGCAAAATCGTGATTAAACTTGAAACTGCTATTGATTTTTCGGATTTATCAAATACAATATGAGATTGAAAACAGAGATTGATTGTCAAGAGGAAAGAAGATTATGAAAAAACTGCCAGCATTGATTATTTTTGCGTTTCTCATCTGCGGAACCATTTCGCTTTCCGCACAGGATATCGGGCGGGAGACCCGCGTGGACTCGGTTCTGGCGTCGGTCAACGGCGAGCCGATCACTCTGCTGGATGTCCTGATCGAAAGCGGACGTGAGGAAATGCGTCTGGCAAGCATGTTCTCCGGAGCACGCCTTTACAGCGAAATCGCCAAACTCCGCAAACAGGTCATCGATGAAATCATTGTCCGCAAGCTGGTCTACGACTCCTACAAGGAGAAGCCTTTCCCGATCGAAGAACAGTATATCGAAAATCTGATGGACTCCCTTGCCGTCTCCATGGGCGGAGGCTCCCGCAGCGGACTCATAAAAAAGGCGAAGGAACTCGGTACGACCATGCCGGAACTCCGCGAGAAGGTCAAGGAGAAACTCGCCGTAGACATCCTGCTTTCAGAATACTGCGACCGCCCGATCTATATCACGCCCAAAGAAGTCTATGATTATTACACGGCGCATCAGAAAGAGTGGACGAAACCGGCGAAATATGAGCTCCAGCTTCTCCACATCGCCAACGACGGCGGACGTTCCGGCACTGATCCGGAGACGACCTGTAAAAAGCTTGCGGAGCAACTTGCAAAAGCCGATGAGACACTCTTCACCCAGTTGGTCCGCGACAATTCCGATGCCGCGAATTCCGAGAGCGGCGGTTCCGTAGGGTTCGTGGATCAGGATAAACTCCGCCCTGAATTCGCTGCGGCGATGAGAAACGTGAAACCCGGTCGGATTGTCGGTCCCGTCAGGACTCCGGAAGGCTACTACTTCATCCGTATCGCCTCCATCGTCCCCGAGGAACGGATTCCCTTTGAAAAGGCATCCGAGGAAATCCGCAGGAAGCTGGACATGAAAGCCAAGAATGAAATGCGCGCAAAATATGCGGACAACCTCAAATCCAAGGCGCTGATCCGTTATTATTTCTGAAATATTCCACTGCCGGGCAATGCAGAGAAGTCTCTCCGGGAGAAGTGGAATTGAAAACGGCAAGAATTGCCGGAATATGCAGAAACTTATGCCGCAGGAATTCCCCGTAAAAAAAGACCTCGCACCGCTTTGGGACGATGCGAGGAACAACAAAGGAGAGAGTTGTTTATGAAGGCCACATTCGGGAGTATGGCTTTCTGATGTAACAGACACCGGATTACGGAAAAAGATCCGTCATTTGTTTGTATTTTTCTGAGATTTTTCTTCCTGGAGTTTCTTCAACTGTTCTTCCCGTTCCTTTTTGATACGCGCATTGTATTCCGCCCTGCGCCTGCGGATATTCGCATTCCGAATCTTGATGAGCTGCTCCGAACCGATCTTCGGCTGTTTCTTCTTCAGAAACGCCAGACAAGCCGCCTGCTGCTTCTTGAATGCCTCCACAGCAGCCGCATACTTTTCCCGGTTATTGTTTCTCGAAGCATTTACAACATTCAGAGCAATCTTTTCAAAAGGAGACACCTGCGCATAGTAGTTCTGATACCACGTTCTCGGGACTTTCATCACTTCTTCCAAATCAGGATGGGAAATCATGTGACGCAAAGAGGTTGCAGTCCGGAAAGCGGTAATTTCCGTCATGCGCTTTTCCTGTTTTCCGTATTCCTCAAGAGTTGCCGGAAACTGATACTGCAAAAACTCTCTTCTTATCCGGTTGTCCACCTGTTTCACCTGATCCGCGGACAACTGCGGTTTACGGGGGTCGAACCGCGCCTCTCTCAATGCCGCATTCGTTTTCTGTGCCGTTGAAACGGAATTTTTCGTCACATTTTTTCCCTTATCGGCATTCTGGGCATAAATCCCCTCTGCCAGCAGACAAAGGCACAAAATCAATAAACAGTTATTCCGCATACATCGTCCTCACTACTTTCCATTTCTGAGTCACAGGATCTTTTCTGACCCACACAATCATCTTGGATTCCCCTGTAATTTTATCGAAACCGACGTCGTAAACACCAAGCTCCACATCTTTATCCTTGCTGATGGGAGTGTCGGCAACCTTCAAAATACCTTTTCCGAGAACACTGGAAGACTGATTATTTTCCAGATAATCGTTTGTCTGCCCCGGTCGAATGTATCCTGCCTTTCGATAAAGCTTATAAGTATCATCAGACGATGAATAATAATTATCCTTTATGGAAGGAATGGAGCTCATCCCCCAATTCCGGTATACTTTGGAGCCGCCGATGTCTTTCAAAGTCTGCCCGATCGCAATGATGCAGAGATCAGGCGGCTCGGCGGTGATCACATCGGCAAGATGCCCGATCAATTGCTCCTGCTCCCAATCGTTTTCCACGGATACATCCGTAATTTCGGCGCTTATTTCCGCCGGTCCCTGCGTCATCTGCCCGGATACGGAAATCGCTTTCAAAGCATCCGCTTTGGAAGTGGCGCCGCCGGGAAGAGCCGGAACATGATAAAAGTTTTCATTGTCACCGTTAAAATTGCTCCATACGGCAGAATCATTCAAGTCAAGCATAAGATCACTTCTCGCTTTAAATTGAAGCACTTCCCTCCGGTTGATAATGGAACATGCCAGACAGGACGGATGATCGCCGGATGCCGTCGGGTGGTAGTTCCCGCATGCTTTCCGTGCTCCAGTCACATCGGCGTCGGTCACATCTTTGACATATTTTGCCGCAGCCGGGCTTACTTTAAAGATTTCGCTGTCATCGGCATCGACAGCCGGAAGCGGCGAATCGACAAGCTTCTGGTACGGCACGCTGTTGAACAGCGCCTGCAACGTCTCATGGGACGCCGTATTGATATTCACTTTTCCATACTGTTTCATGACATCATTACCGCGCAGTTTCAACTGATCCAGAATATTGGCGTCTCCCTCCTTATAGGATGCGCCGCCTGCTTTTTTCAACTCCGTATCCCGTTTGATGTATCTGGCTTTTTTCAGGTTCAGTGTCTGGAATGGGGATGCACGATGAATCAACCCTAATTCCGCAAGAGACCGCATCTTGCCGTGCCGGATCATCGCGGATGATAATCTGCCGGTGGCAGTTCCGGTGCAGGCAATATCCGTCACAGTCTCCTTGTCATAATCCGTTCCATTGAATTTATCGGTATATTTTTCAAGAAGCTCAGTATTTTTTGCTCCCGGAGTAACTGCCGTTATGCCATCAGCATCAATTTTAGCCAAAACAGCTGCCGAATAATTCTGAGGAGTATTATATTTTTCTCCTTTTTTCCAGTCAGACGGATAATGATTTACACGGGGATCTGCTGTCTGGTATGATTTTACATAATAATTCGGTTCTGCAACAAGAGTCGGAATATTTCCCACATTTGTTTCTGTTACGGCTGCGGCCTCCGGCATCGCATAATCACGAATCAGAGTAGAGTCCGCGACAAGAACTACTTTTGTGATCTGAAGATTCATCCCTGTAATCAGTAAAAACTTATTTTCATAATCTACCGTATTTGCCGGTACAGTCAACGTGCCTGTCAAACTAGGACTGGAGCATTCGGTCTTGACACTGGTAGATAAAATAGAATCATCAGCGGGCAGAATCATCGAGGAATAACCACTACTGAATGCTCCCGGAACAACTGAACCAAGAAGGACATGATTTTCTGTTCCACTTCCACTTGTAGACCAGGTTATCGTATCATCCGTTCCATCAGGTGTCTTTTTGCAAGTAAAAGAAAATCTGCCATAAAAGTATAATTTATATTTAGACACATCAATAGCAACTGTATCATACATATTAACCAGTTCTGCCTGAAAACTCAAGGACGGCTTTAATGTATATGACAACGTCCGATCTACAGTAGGATCTGTTGAATCAAAAGTTCCAGTAGCAACAACACGAGCCTCCACACCGATCTCGTTGATATACGGATGGCGCCCGATTCCCAAATATTCCAATTCAGGTCCTTTCACGTCCGTATCGGAAAAAGCATTGGTAGCTACATTGGAAACACTGGGCTTGTCGGCACCTAAATTATACTGAATCAGATTCGCCGCAATCTGTTTTTTCTGCAAATCCGCAGTCCAATTGGCACTTTCCAGATCACTGCTTTCCGGTCCCTGCCAGGCGGCAAGCCATGGAAGCGGGGAAACACCCGGAGCCGTCGAAGAATATTGGAGAGAAGTAATATTGTCGGCGTTTGTCAATGAATCAATTTTCGATGCGTAATTGCCATCGGAAACTCCTTCCCAATCTGTCACCAATGCATCAAGCGACAGACGATGGAGATAATGATCGGAAGCACGCTTCTGATCGCTGCCGGTCTTGTCACAATCAATCCAGTATGCCTCCG
>JABLTK010120060.1_pt1 | contig 14174 bp, 10 predicted proteins | sample 7160131 | NCBI WGS metagenome assembly JABLTK01 (sample SAMN14651221, study PRJNA627086) | human gut metagenome | isolation source: feces | host: Homo sapiens
CCCCGCGGACATAGGTTGTACTACGAATCGTTTGGAGGGATGACTATGAAGCGGATGATATGTGTCGCGGCGCTTGTGCTGGCGCTGTGCCAGATTGCGCTGCCGGCGTCGGCGGTGGAGCTGGATGTGGCGGGGAAAAGCGCGGTGCTGATGGATGTTGCCACCGGAACCATTCTGTATGAGTCCAATTCCCATGAGCGCCTTGCCCCCGCCAGCGTGACCAAGGTCATGACCATGCTGCTGATTATGGAAGCAGTGGATTCCGGGAAGATCGCCCTGACGGATATGGTGACGGCTTCCGAAGCTGCCGCCGCCAAGGGAGGCAGTCAGATCTACCTGAAGGCAGGGGAGACCATGTCCGTTTCCGACATGCTCAAGTCCATTGCGGTGTCCTCGGCCAACGACTGCGCCTGCGCCATGGCGGAGCATATCGCGGGAAGCGAAAGCGCCTTCGTCGCCATGATGAACCAGCGGGCGCAGGAGCTGGGGATGAACGACACCAGCTTCGTCAACTGCACCGGTCTGGACGACGGGGCGGACGCCGTGAACCACCGGACTTCCGCCTATGACATCGCCCTCATGTCCCGGCAGCTGCTGAAATACCATCCCCTCATCAAAAACTACACCACCATCTGGATGGACACCGTGCGGGGCGGCACCTTCGGCCTGTCCAACACCAACAAGCTCATCCGCTTCTACTCCGGCGCCACGGGGCTGAAAACCGGCTTTACCTCCGGGGCGGGGTACTGCCTGTCGGCGTCGGCGATGCGGGACGGCATGGAGCTGATCGCTGTGGTCATGGGGGCGGAGACAAGCCAGTCCCGGAACGCCGCCTGCAAGTCCCTGCTGGACTACGGCTTCGCCAATTTCGCGGTGGTCAGCCCGGACTTAAGCGACTGCGACAACCAGATCCCGGTGCGGCTGGGAAAGAGCGCCGGGGTCAGCGCGGTGCCGGAGGCGGACATGGCGCTGCTCATCGACAAGGCGCAGAAAAGCGGCGTTACCAGCGAGGTGACGCTGGAACCCACCGTCACGGCCCCCGTCAGCCGGGGGCAGCGCCTGGGGACGCTCACGGTGAAATCCGGCGATCTGGTGCTGAAAGAAGTCCCGCTGGTAGCGGCGCAGGAAGTGGAGCGCCTGTCCTATGGCGAGATTTACCGGATGGTGCTGATGCGGGCGGCTATGGCCAAAGCGGACGCCCCGGAAGCCGCAAAAATTCCCGAAAAAATGTAAAAAACCTATTTACTTTTTCGCTTCTTTCGTGTATATTTGACTGCGAACAGAGTAGGAGACCTCGCGTTAAGTGCCATCGGGACGGGGAGTTTGCCCGGCGGACGAAGGAATGTTCCACGATGGGGTCACCGCACCCGCTGTTGCATATGGGATAACCTCCTTTATGTAGCAACGATACTCGGTCGGGCGAATGGTCGCGGCTTTAAGCGTTGCCCTTCCCCACGGGTTATATGTGTCTGCAATCTATCTCCCCTTTCGGCGAAAAGCCGCAAGGGGAGTTTTTGCGTACACGATTCCGTAGGGTCAATGCGGGAGCATGGGATCATCGCTGCATGAAAGGAGGACTTTTTATGTCCAGATCACAAAAGAGCAATACCCTGTATTCCCATCCGTTTTCCAAAGCCTACTGGCGTGACGCTGCCGCCGAGCTGAAGGATACCCACATGCTGGTGTTCGCGGCGCTCATGATCGCCCTGCGTCTGGTTATGAAGCAGCTGGCCATTCCCATCACGCCCTTCCTGAAGATCAACACCGCGTTTTTCATCAATGCCCTGGGTGCCATGGTCTTTGGCCCCGTAATGGCCATGCTGGCTGCCGGCATCACGGACGTGCTGGGTTACGTCATCCGTCCGGAGGGTATCTATTTCCTACCCTTTATCCTGACGGAGATCGGCGGCTCTCTGGTGTTCGCCCTGTTCCTGTACCGGGCAAAGGTCACCACCACCCGGGTCATGCTCAGCCGGTTTACCGTCAGTCTGGTCATCAATGTGCTGCTCCAGACCCCTATCATGATGTGGTACTATGCCCTTTACATGGACGGAAAGCAGTACACCCTCGCCATGGTCGTCCCCGGCATGATCAAGAACATTTTCATGTTCCCCATTGAGTCCGTACTGCTGGCGCTGTTTCTGGGCGTGATGCTGCCCATCACCAACCGCCTCGGCCTGACCTACAGCGTGGGTCACTCCAAGGAAGCCCTGAAATTCAATAAGAAGCAGATCGTAACACTGGCGGTGCTGTTCGCGCTGGGCTGCGGCTGCGTGGCGGGATATCTGGGCTACTACTATGAAAACAACTCCCTGACGAAGAACTACTCCGCTGAGGAAGTGGTGGAGAAGAATCAGGAGATGTACGATATCATCTCCGGGCGGACGCGGGAGAACAAGCCCTGCGTGGCCATCATCGAGTACGCGAAGAAGCCCTTCCTGAGCAAAGAAGTGACCTACACCGTGGCCTACTACGCCATCACCCCCGCCGACGGCTCCGCCGCGGAGAACTTTGACCAGACACAGCTGTGGAGCCTGAAAAAGACCCCGGCGGCAAAAAACGAGAATCTGACCCGCCTGGGTACAGCCGAGATCGTCTGCAACGACAGCAGCGGCGAGGTGCTGCAATACACCTATACCCCCGGCGCTTGACCACCCAAAAACGTCCAAAGGACACGCGAAAGCGTGTCCTTTTTTTGCATCTGCGGCACGAAACCTCCATGTGTTGCAGGAAAGCTGTCAAACTGCATATTCCCAAGCGGCTTTTTTTGGAATTCTGCATAAAAATTGCAAAAAGGTTTGCATTTTGTGAAAGAGCGTGTTATACTGTGTGAGCGACACAAAATAGGATTCAAAAATGCAACATTAAAATTGAAAATGGCACACGCAAAGAACTGAAAGGGGTAATGGAAGTATGTCTCACAAGTATGTATACCTATTCACCGAAGGAAACGGTGGAATGCGGGAACTCCTGGGCGGAAAAGGCGCTAATTTGGCCGAAATGACCAACATTGGACTGCCGGTCCCCCAGGGGTTTACTATTTCCACGGAAGCCTGTACCAAATATTATGAAGACGGTCGTCAGATCAATGACGATATCAAGGCTGAGATCATGTCCTACGTGGACAAGCTGGAGGAGATCACCGGCAAGAAGTTCGGCGACCACGAGAATCCGCTGCTGGTTTCCGTCCGTTCCGGCGCCCGGGCCTCCATGCCCGGCATGATGGACACCATCCTGAACCTGGGCTTAAACGAGGACGTGGTGAACGTCATGGCCGCCAAGTCCGGCAATCCCCGCTGGGCGTGGGACTGCTACCGCCGGTTCATCCAGATGTACTCCGACGTGGTCATGGAAGTGGGCAAGAAGTATTTTGAAGCCCTCATCGACCGGATGAAGGAGCGCAAGGGCGTGACCCAGGACGTGGAGCTGGATGCGAACGACCTGAAGGAGCTGGCTTCCCAGTTCAAGGCCGAGTATAAGAGCAAGCTGGGCGTGGATTTCCCCACCGACCCCAAGGAGCAGCTGATGGGCGCCATCAAGGCCGTGTTCCGCTCCTGGGACAACCCCCGCGCCAACATTTACCGTCGTGAAAACGACATCCCCTATTCCTGGGGCACTGCCGTCAACGTCCAGTCCATGGCCTTCGGCAACATGGGTGACGACTGCGGCACCGGCGTTGCCTTCACCCGCAACCCGGCCACCGGCGAGAAGAAGCTGTTCGGCGAATTCCTGACCAACGCCCAGGGCGAAGACGTGGTGGCGGGTGTCCGTACCCCCATGCCCATCTCCGAAATGGCGGAGAAGTTCCCCGAGGCGTTCGCCCAGTTCACCAAGGTCTGCCAGATTCTGGAAAGCCACTACCACGACATGCAGGACATGGAGTTCACCGTGGAAGCCGGCAAGCTGTATATGCTCCAGACCCGTAACGGCAAGCGTACCGCCCCCGCCGCTCTGAAGATCGCCTGCGATCTGGTGGACGAGGGCATGATCGACGAGAAGCAGGCCGTTGCCATGATCGAGCCAAGAACGCTGGACACCCTGCTCCATCCCCAGTTCGACGCCAAGGCACTGAAGGCCGCGCAGCCCGTTGGCCGCGCGTTGGCCGCGTCTCCCGGAGCCGCCTGCGGCCGCATCGTCTTCACCGCTGAGGACGCCAAGGCCTGGGCTGACAGAGGGGAAAAGGTGGTTCTGGTTCGTCTGGAGACCTCTCCTGAGGACATCGAGGGCATGATGTCTGCACAGGGCATCCTCACCGTCCGCGGCGGTATGACCTCTCACGCTGCCGTCGTTGCCCGCGGCATGGGCCGCTGCTGCGTCTCCGGCTGCACCGAGATCAAGATGGACGAGGAAAACAAGAAGTTCGTTCTGGCGGGCAAGACCTACCGCGAAGGCGACTGGCTGAGCCTGGACGGCTCCACCGGCTGCATCTATGACGGCATCATCGAGACCCGTGACGCGGAGATCGCCGGCGAGTTCAGCCGTATCATGGGCTGGGCTGACAAGTACCGCCGTCTGCGGGTGCGCACCAACGCCGACACCCCCCGTGACGCCATCCGGGCAAGAGAGCTGGGCGCCGAGGGCATTGGCCTGTGCCGTACCGAGCACATGTTCTTCGAGGAAGGCCGTATCGCCTCCTTCCGGGAAATGATCTGCTCCGACACCGTTGAGGAGCGGGAGGCCGCTCTGGCCAAGATCCTGCCCATGCAGCAGGCCGATTTCGAGGCGCTGTACGAGGCCATGGAGTCCTACCCCGTGACCATCCGGTTCCTGGACCCCCCGCTCCACGAGTTCGTCCCCAACACCGAGGAAGAGATCGCCGAGTTGGCCAAGACGCAGGGCAAGACCGCTCAGCAGATCAAGGATATCATTGCTTCCCTGCACGAGTTCAACCCCATGATGGGTCACCGCGGCTGCCGTCTGGCGGTCACCTACCCCGAAATCGCCGCCATGCAGACCAAGGCCGTCATCCGCGCGGCGCTGGCAGTGAAGGGTCGTCACCCCGACTGGACGCTGGTGCCTGAAATCATGATCCCCCTGACCGGCGACGCCAAGGAGCTGAAGTTCGTCAAGGACGTGGTGGTCAAGGCGGCGGACGCCGAGATCGCCGCAGCCGGTGCCCAGCTGCACTATGAGGTCGGCACCATGATCGAGATCCCCCGCGCCTGCCTGACCGCCGACGAGATCGCCAAGGAAGCGGAGTTCTTCTGCTTCGGCACCAACGACCTGACCCAGCTGACCTACGGCTTCAGCCGTGACGACGCAGGCAAGTTCCTGGACGCCTACTACGACGCCAAGATCTTCGAGAACGACCCCTTCGCCAAGCTGGATCAGACCGGCGTCGGTGCCCTGATGCAGATGGCTGTGGAGAAGGGCAAGAAGGTTCGTCCGGAGCTGCACTGCGGCATCTGCGGCGAGCACGGCGGCGACCCCATGAGCGTGGAGTTCTGCCACCGGATCGGTCTGGACTATGTTTCCTGCAGCCCCTTCCGTGTGCCCATCGCCCGTCTGGCTGCCGCTCAGGCTGCTATCAAGGATGGCAGGAACTAAGCTACCAAAGGTTTGCAAGCTTTACGGTCACGGCCTTGGATGCTAAGGAATATGCTTATTCCAAGGATAAAAAGCGTCGCGTCCACAAGTTCACAGACTTTGTAGTGAATCTGTATATCTAACATTGATCCCCGGCTCATCCGAGCCGGGGATTTCTTGCAATATGACGCAATTTGTGATAAAATCAATATAGTCCTTTATTTGCGCTTTGCTCGTAGTGATAGCCAACTCAACTCTGTCGATTATTAAGAAATTCAAAAATGGATTTGAACTTAAATGTGAAATGAAAGGATTGTATGTATTGATGATTTGTATGGTTTTGATAGGTGTTCCTGGGGATTTATCCGCCGTCTTATGTGGGTGCTGTTGAGGTAGCTGAAGGCTGTTGTGAAGGGCAAAGTGCGTTAACATAGAGGGGCATAGGCGTGAGGTTCGAATCCTCAGGCATCCACCAGAATCCTCGGTTCTTCGGAACCGGGGATTTTTTGCGTTTAGGAGGAAATCTTTCGTACATTCGACGAACAGTACCTGTTTTGCTATGATGAAGCTAGCAAAGGAGGAATGACTATGAACATCCATTACATCCGCTCCGGGGACTACTTCATCCCGGATCTGAAGCTACCGGAGGGAAACCGGTCCATCGGTAAATGGGGCCGTTTGCACCGGGGTTACCTCAAAGAACACCACCCAATCCAGTTCAACAACTTGGTTCTGTCCGGCAACCTCTGGGCATATCTTGCTGACCTGAACGAGCAGGCCCAGCAGCGCATGGAAACCCTGATTGTCCAACTGAAATCTACAGAAGGCATCACAGAAACATTGAAAGCTGCCGATCCCATCAGCTGGACTCAGCGTATGAACAGCATCGCTGCCAGAGCAGAAGAGATCATAAGAGAGGAGTTGATCTACAATGGATAACATTGCCCAACGGCTGAAAGCCTACATCGAAGCACACCCCTTTGACTCCGGCGACAGTGACTGCGAAACCGTCCTGGATCAACTTTACCAAGCCTATCAGGAATCCCATGAATCCGACCCATCTGACATCCGGGATGGCTTCCGGGAGTTAGATAACCTCCTGGGGCATTTGCCATTAGAAGATAACAACGCTGTATTTAACCTCTGCTGCAGTCTCTGTACCGCCTATGAACATAAAGCATTCCTGGATGGTCTTCAGTATGGCGCACATCTGATGTTGGGGCTTTTCGGGGAGGGATCGTAGTGCGCCACTTTATCGCTGACCGCCGACACTATATCATCGACCACATTGAACCAAAAGATGGTGTAATTAAAAGCGTACATGAAACCATCCTCGGCAGAGAATGCCAAATTATGACTTTGAAGCTTGGCCAGTCCGGTGCTCTCCTGGTAGATGTGGGCGACCATATCTTCGGTCTGCACAGAATTGTTCTGTCCCATGTTCTAACCGTCGAGGGAGAGGATGACCTCTGCATCCATACAGAAAACACCGTTTATTACTTAAAGAGCAAGGCCAGTGAAAATGCGGATCCTGCACCGCAAGCAAAGGAAACATCGCGATGTTCATCATTGGTAATGACCGATAAGCACTGTGATTTGCAGAAATAGCGAAGAAAATAATACCGCCTAATGTTGCAATTGCTTCAATATTAGGCGGTATTTTTATTTGCTTACTGGGTGTTAAGTTGACTTTTTTAATCCACTATGATATCATTATATCATGATATAATGATATCATTTGGAGGTGAAGCAAGCGATGCAGAAAACAGATTCTAGGTCGGATCGAGATAAGCAGGTACAGGTACGATTGCCTGCATCGTTACATAAGCAATTAAAGCTGGCGTTGCTCCAGGATGATAGCTCGCTTGCCGATTTTTTCAACGAAGCAGCTACGGCGTACTTGAAGGACCCCGATAAATACAAAAAAGCGATGGGACGTATAAATGGAGGGAAAAGGAATGGCTGATATTAGAAAAGACCAGGAGCGTGAGGAGCTCCATCGTGCAATATGGGCGATTGCTGATGAACTGCGTGGCAGTGTAGACGGATGGGATTTCAAATCTTATGTGTTAGGCATGATGTTCTATCGCTATATTTCTGAAAATCTGGCCAACTATATCAATGAGGGCGAAGCTGAAGCCGGTAACGAAGGCTTTAACTATGCGGAACTTTCTGATGAAGATGCAGAGCAAGCCCGTGAAGACCTGGTCCAAACCAAGGGTTTCTTTATTCTCCCCTCTGAGCTTTTCTGCAATGTAAAGAATAGAGCAAAAAATGACGAAAACCTGAACATGACCCTGGAAACGATCTTTAAGCATATTGAGGAATCTGCCAAAGGTAGTGAGAGTGAAGACAATTTCGCAGGTCTGTTTGATGATATTGATGTCAACAGCAATAAACTGGGGGCCACCGTTGCCAAGCGTAATGCAAAACTCGTTAAACTAATTGAGGGCGTTGCGGACATGAACCTAGGCAACTACAAAGAAAGTTCCATCGATGCGTTTGGTGATGCTTATGAGTATCTGATGGGCATGTACGCATCGAATGCAGGTAAAAGCGGTGGAGAGTTCTTCACCCCCCCAGGAAGTCTCTGAACTGCTGACCCGTATTGCAGTTGTCGGGAAAACTGAAGTCAACAAGGTCTATGACCCCGCCTGCGGCTCAGGCTCGCTGCTTCTGAAGGCTGCCAAGATTCTCGGTAAAGAGAATGTTCGACAGGGCTTCTATGGTCAGGAGATCAACCTGACCACCTACAACCTGTGCCGGATCAACATGTTCCTGCATGATATCGACTACGACAAGTTTGACATCGCCCATGAGGATACCTTGATATCTCCGCAGCATTGGGATGATGAGCCTTTCGAGGTTATTGTGTCCAACCCGCCGTATTCTATCAAATGGCCAGGCGACGATGATCCCGTTCTAATCAATGACCCCCGCTTCTCTCCTGCCGGTGTGCTTGCGCCGAAGTCCAAGGCTGACCTTGCGTTTATTATGCATTCCCTAGCGTGGCTGTCTACCAATGGAACTGCTGCAATCGTTTGCTTCCCCGGCATTATGTACCGTGGTGGTGCTGAGAAGAAAATCCGGCAGTATCTGGTCGATAACAACTTCATCGACTGTGTCATCCAGCTGCCGAGCAATTTGTTCTTCGGAACCACCATTGCAACCTGCATTATGGTTCTGAAACGCAACAAGATGGACAACCGTACATTGTTCATTGATGCTTCGAAGGAGTGCGAAAAGGTAACCAACAACAACAAGCTGACCGAGGACAATATCGCTCGTATCGTGGGTGAGTTTATGTCCCGTGCGGATAACAAGCATTTTGCCCGGTGCGTTGACTATCAGGAGATCAAGGATAATGATTATAACCTCTCTGTTAGTAACTACGTTGAGCAGGAAGATACCAGAGAAGTTATCGATATCGTGAAGCTGAACGCAGAAATTGAGAGAATTGTGGCAAGGGAGCAGGTTCTTCGGGCCGAGATCGCAAAAATCATCGCAGAATTAGAGGGATGATATATGAGACTCAGCAGTAGATTATCTGATAAAGGTGAGAATCACGGAGAAATTGAGTCCTTTATTGATTGGGACAAATATACGACTTCTCCCGAAGAGGAAACGGAGGATATTCGATTGATTTCTGCCGGTGATTTCATCGAAATCCAGATTGGCAAGATCATTCTTCCGTTTTACTCAACAGTATGCCAGGACAGTGTCTCTTTCGTTTCTCCCCGGAAACTGCATTGTTTAATCATCAACAACCAAATGATCAGTATTGATTGTGAACTGCAATGTATGGACTACGAAAAGGATAATCCAGCATGCAGGGAATGCAACCACTGCGTTCAGGCTTGGTTTTTGGTTGGTGCAGATGATATTTTTTCGGCAACCCCCAATGTCCATGTGATTAAGCAGAATTTTAAGCTACCTGAACAGATCAAGCTTCCGATTGAGACGGAGGATAAATTTTCGGAATGGCTGGGCAAAGCAGAGATCGCACATAAAGAGCGCCTGGGCGCAGGTTCTATCATCTACTTACGATCCATTCTGGAACAGATCACCATAGATGTAGGAAAAAAGGCTGGTGTTGATATTTACCCCAAGGGGAAAACGGACGGCCGCACAAAGCCCTTTGCTCAGGTGCTGAAAGCGGTTGACGAAAAATGCGCCATTATTCCTGTCATCTATTCTGATAACGGGTACAAGCTTTTTCAAAAGCTGAGCGAAATCGCCCACGGAAATGCGGATGAAGAAACGGCTTTGCGGGAATATGAGCCTTTGCGCAGATTGGTCGTGGGTATCATGGATAATGTAAAGAAAATCGAGGAAGAACTCAAGAGTAATGCCGAAATCAAGAAGGCGTTGAATGCAATCGGCTTTAGCAACGGGGGTGAAGAAGAATGAATAAACTGAATGAATTGATACATAAGCATTGCCCAGATGGAGTGCGGTTCTGTGAGTTGGGGGAAGTGGCTCACTATGCCAAAGATCGAATTGATGCAGCTGATGTCGATGAAAACACCTATGTGGGCGTAGAAAATCTGCTGCAAAACAAAATGGGTAAAACGCTTGCGACGAGTGTTCCTACAAGTGGAGTAGTGATAGCTTTTCATCCTGGTAATATTCTAATTGGCAACATTCGTCCATATCTTCGTAAAATCTGGTTAGCAGATTGTGATGGCGGCACAAACGGAGATGTTCTCACCATTCAAATTGATGACGAAGCTAATCTACTACCGAAGTATCTTTACTATGTTCTTTCGTCAGAGCAGTTTTTCTACTATGATATTCAAAATTGTAAAGGTGCGAAGATGCCGAGAGGGAGCAAGGATGCTGTATTACGCTATTCTGTTCCTGTTCCCCCTCCTGCTGTTCAGTGTGAAATTGTTCGTATTCTGGATAATTTCACAGAACTTACTGCAAAACTTACCGCAAAACTTACTGCAGAGTTTACCGTAAAGAAGAAGCAGTACGAATATTACAGAGATCAGTTATTAAGCTTCACAGGTGATGTGCTGCAAGTAAAATTGGGCGACTACTTCCCTCATATCAGAAATGGTTTTGTTGGTACCGCAACTCCCTTCTTTACAACGGAAGATAACGGTATACGCTATCTAAAAGGAACTAATATTCACGATGGGATAATATCTGATAATGATTTCTGCTATATCACACCGGAATTCCATCAAAAACACATTAGAAATGAGCTAAAGTTAAATGATATATTGATGGTGCAATCTGGTCATGTTGGTGAGTGCGCTGTTGTTACAGAGCAATATGTGGGAGCCAATTGCCATGCGTTGATTATAATGAGCAACGGGGGAAATTGTAGCTCGAAGTATGTTGTTCATTACCTGCATACTACCGAAGGAAAGAAAAAGCTGGGAGGAATTACAACAGGTGGAACTGTAAAACATATTTTAGCTTCAGAAATGAAGAAATTCACAATTCCTTTACCTCCACTTGCTGAACAAGAACGTATAGTGTCTACTCTTGACCGTCTTAATGCCCACTATAATGATCTTTACTCTGATCTCACCGCAGAAATCGAAGCAAGGCAAAGGCAGTATGAGTATTATCGGGACAAGCTACTAACATTTGAACCTGCAAAATAGAAAGGATACAATATGCTCAGTTCAGATTCATTAAAAGAAATATCAAATATTTTCTGTGGTGATACTGCTGGCTTTTACACTTACAAACAAGGGTACAAACTGGTAGAGTTCTTTAACGCCAATTTCGGAACTAAAGATGTCTATCGTTCCGGATTTCCGTCAAGATGGGCGTATGTTCACGATAAACTTGTGGATCTGATCAACAGCCGCCAAATAGATAGGTTTTTCAACATTGTTCTTGGAAAAGATTACTTAATGCAGGAACAATCACTATCAGAAGTAGAGGCTGCCGAAAAGATTGAAACGATATACGCCGAGTTTAACCGTATTATCCACAGAGATTTATGTAAAATATACCGAAGTAGTGGGCGCTATCACCTGGTTAAAGAAAATGACGATTTAGAGCCAATCGGGAATGGCGGATTTGCGAATGTATATCGGCAAAAGTCGACCGGGTTGGTGCTGAAAAAACTAAAAGACGATTATTTGACAGATCCGGGTATCCGTAGTCGTTTCAAAAGAGAATACAATATCACGAAATCCCTGCAAGATGCGTATGGCATCATTCAAGTTTTTTCGTTTGATGAGGGCAACAGTTCCTATACAATGGAATATGCTGAAACGACATTGGATAAATATGTCAAATCATTTGATTTGTCGGATGATATAAAATTGAATTGTATTCGCCAAATCCTCTATATCATGACAGAAGTGCATAAGCGTGACATTATTCATAGAGATATTAGTGCAAACAATATTTTCATTATTTCTGGAATGATAAAAATTGCAGATTTTGGATTAGGAAAAGACTTAAATGTCTTCACCTCTCATCAAACAATGCATACTAATGCGGTGGGACAATTTTACTACTGTGCACCGGAACAGTTTATGATGCTCAAAGACGGTGATAAGCGCAGTGATGTTTATTCACTCGGTCGTGTGATCAACTTTGTTATGACGGGCGATCCCAGAAACTCACATCATATTTATAGAAGTGTTGCAGAAAAGGCAACAAATTCGGATTCTGCTTATCGTTATGCGGATGCGGGACAGTTATCTATCTTTTTTGAAAAAGCGGTATCCTATAAGCAGGCTGCTGAAAATCAGTCTCGGATAGAAGAAAAAATTATCAGAAAGATCTTTGATGATGAAGTTGAGAGCTACATATATGATTTAAGTGCAGAAAAGATATCGACAGCCATCCTTCATGAGAAAAAAGGATTTGTTGATATGTTGCTGGCATTTATGAAAACGAGCGATGAACACGCATTATATATCATCCAGAGTGTAGATAAATCGTACCAGGAAATTTGTGGGAGAACTTTTGCTGCTTATGACCCATTTGCATCTTTTGCATATTTAGTTCTGAGAAATGGATTTCCCTATGTTGTGAACGAAACAGCGGCTAATATTTTGCGTTTTGTAGCCAGAGATGTTAACCGCTTTTCAGCGCAGCACATGGTTCAAGACATCATAAACACGGGTGTCGAACCAATGATAGAAGAAATTTTAGATTCTTGACGAAACGAGTGTGGAATTATGAGTCAATATAATATAATAATTTCTACTTCAGAAGCCACTGTTGTTTCCGAATATGAACCCCAGCAGACTCGCTCCGATGCCTACCAGAGTGAAGCGGCCCTGGAAGCAGCGTTTATCAAGATGCTTGGCGAACAGGGCTATGAGTATGTTTCGATTCACAATGAAGCAGATCTTGTGGAAAATCTTCGCAAGCAGCTTGAACGTTTGAATCAGTATAGCTTCACGGACAAAGAGTGGGAAACCTTCTTCAAAACTAAGATTGCCAATGCGAATGAACATATCGTGGAGAAAACCCGCAAGATCCAGGAGGACTATGTTCAGAATCTGACCTGCGAAGATGGCAGAACGCAGAATATCTATCTGATTGATAAGAAAAACATCCATAACAACCGTCTGCAGGTCATCAATCAGTATGAGGAAGGTGCCGGAAGCTACGATACCCGGTATGATGTCACCATCCTGGTCAATGGTCTGCCCCTGGTTCATGTGGAACTGAAGCGCCGTGGCGTTGCCATCAAAGAAGCCTTCAATCAGATCAACCGCTATCAGCGAGACAGTTTCTGGGCAGGTTCCGGGCTTTATGAGTATGTGCAAATTTTTGTCATCTCAAATGGAACATTCACCAAGTATTATTCCAATACCACCAGAGCAAGCCATATTCGGGAGCAGGACAACTCTGCCAAGAAGCGCAGCAAGAAAACCTCCAACAGTTTCGAGTTTACTTCTTACTGGGCTGATGGAAATAACCGGGTCATTGCGGATCTTGTGGACTTTACCAAGACCTTCTTTGCGAAGCACACGCTGTTGAATATTCTGACAAAATACTGCGTGTTCACATCTGAAGAATTGCTGCTTGTCATGCGGCCCTATCAGATCGTTGCGACGGAACGTATTTTGAACAGAATTGAGACGTCCACCAATACTAGGAAAGCCGGAACAATCGATGCCGGCGGATACATCTGGCATACCACAGGCAGTGGTAAGACGCTGACCTCCTTCAAGACGGCGCAGCTTGCTACCAATCTGCCTTATATTGAAAAGGTCTTGTTCGTGGTTGACCGCAAGGACCTGGACTATCAGACCATCAAAGAGTATGACCGCTTTGAGAAGGGCGCTGCAAACAGCAATAAGAGTACCGCTATCCTACAGAAGCAGCTTGAGGATTCTACTTCTCGGATCATCGTAACGACGATTCAGAAACTTGACGTCTTCATCCAGAAAAATCTGACGCACCCGATCAGAGATAAGCACATTGTTCTGGTATTCGATGAATGTCATCGGAGCCAGTTCGGTGATATGCACACGAGAATTGTCGGTGGTCAGATCAAGAAGGGTGAAAAAGTCGTTAAGGTGCATAGATATTTCAGGAACTACCACATCTTCGGTTTTACTGGAACTCCTATTTTCTCACTTAATGCAGGTACCGGCGGCAACCCGAATCTGAAAACCACAGAGCAGGCATTTGGTGATAAGCTGCATACGTAC
>JABLTK010151982.1_pt1 | contig 14168 bp, 16 predicted proteins | sample 7160131 | NCBI WGS metagenome assembly JABLTK01 (sample SAMN14651221, study PRJNA627086) | human gut metagenome | isolation source: feces | host: Homo sapiens
CTTTCATGGGACTGAGACAAGCTCGTTGTGATGCTCGTAACTATGGACGTCGTCTGAAGCGTGCTAGTGAGGCTGAGGAAGAGAACTAAACGAGTTGAGGGATCTAGAGATGTGTGATACGCAGGGACAATTGCGATGTAGTGTTTGTTGGAAGAAACAGAAACAACTAGTTCACAGGTTCAGTTACAGATTCCGCTACTGCTTTCTTCATTTCGAAGAAAGCTTGCTGCTGCTTCAAAAGCTTCTCTCTTCCCTTTGTATACAAGTCTTCTAACTCACTTCTCCAGCCAATCAAATCACAAAGTTTCTGAACTCCCCTATCGCAATCATTCAAGAGAACAACATCCCGAAAGCAACAGTCCATCTGATAGAACCGAAAAGGGCCCACAGGTTCACGATTAATTAGAAAACGAGGAACATTCTCTTTCACTTTGTGTACAAGACCTATACCTCACATCCACTCCCTAAGCAAACCTGCAAAGGGTTGAACGGCTAAAGATGTACCCATAACGATCAGCAGGTCACAACTTGCCATATCAGCTGTGGACAACCAATGGAACTTCTGGGGAAGTGGTTCACCGAAAAACACAATATCTGGTTTCACAAGTCCTCCACATTTACAGGTTGGAACCTTCCGTTGCAGGATCTGTTTCTTAAACCAGTCAATTCGCTGCGGCCTCTTGCACTCTACACAGGAACATGTCGCCATTGTTCCATGAGATTCAACAAGTCGGCTCTCGGGAATCTCGGCTTGACGCTCCAAACCATCAATATTCTGTGTATAGTTTCTCAACAAGATACCTTTCTTGTAGAGTAATTTAATGAAATAATGAGCATATGTGGGTAAATACTGTTCAGGAAAGAGTTCCTAGATGAAAATACCTAAATTAGTACTTACCATAACAAAGGAATAAAATGAATCAGGGTGCTCCCGGAAATAGTCAATATCAAACATTGACTCCGGAGTTGGTAAATTGAACTTTTCGAGATTATAGTAGAGTCCAGTCCCAGGTGACCGAAAGTCAGGTATACCCGCTGAAACTGAGATACCTGCTCCCGACATCACCACGATATTGTGGACTTCTCCCTCTTTAATAATCTTTGCAATACGCTCCACTGTCAAATCACCATGGAGAATGCTATCGTTGTCAATGTCATCAATACCTTCGATGTATACACTTTCTAGTTGTCCCATTTAGCAAGAACTGTGAGAGCCTTCTCAGAGAGATGTAGAGAATGCTCTGTACACTTCTATTAAGAGAGTTCCGCCTTATTCCTTGATTGCCAAAATCGGTTCTGTTTTGAGTTCTTAACAAACAACTCACTTATCGGATTCATGAACTCTTCCAGAAGATCCACAGTAAGGAATACAGGGAATGGAATGATATGTAGAGAAAGAGTGACGAGTCGGAAGTTCTTAGGGGGTGTAATCTTATGCTTTTAAATTTCTGAAATCCAGCTTCATCCATCAAGGATCCTGTACCTCGTCGAACAACTTTTGGACGAACGAGTCATGGATCGCATTCAAGTGGTTGCTTCTATGATGATGGTGATCTCTAGATAATATGGTGACAAATGACAAGATGCAGCGGTTCAAGCATCATACGGAGCAGCAAGTATATCACAGTTCAAAAGATACGCAGCAGGTAGATATGAGAAATGGATTTAACATACAGACAGAGTATGCAAATTGTCTAATTCAGACAGTGGGGGAATCTCCAGTTGTTCATCACAATTCTGTCTTCCCAAGCTTCTCTTCAGTGCACTCTACTGGTAGGCTATTATCTTTGTGTTTCATTCAAGGTTCCTTCAGGAGTCCAGAAGAATCGTTATCGAATGAATATGTGCCCCGAAGTCAATTCGGTCGAAGTCGTTCCCATGGTTTTTCTGCAGCAGAGAGTACAACGACCCAACCGACCCTTCGGAACCAGAAGAAACCAAAGTATTTCGAGGGAGTGCGAAAGTCACTTCAGCGGTCTCGGAAACTGGACAATGTAAGTTTGGAAGGAGGATGGAAGGTAGGATGACTTGTCAATCGATAGTACTCCAAGGACACGAAAGCATAAGGAAGAGAAGAAGAAGCGAAGAGGATTTGGTATATCATTTTTTGGGAAGAATCGCCGCAAACCTCAAAGGAAGCGAGAAGTGTCTTCTATCTCTGATTCATCGAATGAGAATGAAAGTGAATCAGTTTCAGATTCGTTTGATCGAATTCCCTCTCTTCCTGTCCAATCATCATTTCTCCCTCCAACAGAACAGGATACGCATCCATTAACAGAAGATGATCTGCATCTGTTAAGAGAGGATTTAGTGCGTCAGGAGAATGAGATTCATGCTTTGAAGAATGTGACAGCATATCTACAGAAGGAATTGAAACAGAGTCCTGCACGACATGCCACAAATTGTGGTGAGTTGACTCGTCTCTCTGAACAGAATCATCAAATGATTGAATCATTGTATTTCTGAGATCTGAATTGTTTTGTAGAAAGCAAGAATTGATCGAGAAGAAGATGACTCGGAATGAAGAGTTAACAGCCAGTCTGCTGACACACTTCCGATCCACAGTAGAAACACGTGTAAAGGAAGTACAAAAACGAGTAGGTCCAATGGAATTATCTCATCTAGATCAATGCTTGTAATAATCGAAAGAAAATGGTCTTGGAAAATAATATCACTCCTTTTCAGGACTTTTCTTCACGACTTTTGGCATATGCTATCGCTGGTCTCACATTGGTTGGTAGTGTTTTGGTGTGTAGGAGATAACGATGTCAATAAGGGCTAGATTTGTTCCTTTTCTTCCAGTCGAAACTTGGTTTCAAACCGAATAGTGTGTCCATTCCTCTTTCTATTGCTATGTAAGAATGTTTCTTTTGAATCTTTGTTGAATCATAAACAGTTTAGCTAATATACATATGACTCAATTCTTTGTACTTATTCCAATCTGAGTCTTGCAGTACTTCACGCACTTCATTATGAATACTACTCAACACATCAATTGCATTCATTGTCCTCCAAATATTACTCTGTTCATTACTTATGATTTCTATTCTTACCATTATTTCCTTTTCAGCTTCTTTCGCTCCTTCTTCATCTTCAGTTTTTACCTTAATAGGGTTATCAAAGCATGATAGTAAGGATGGAATCACATTCAGTTCCTTCACATACTGGACACAGTCTTGTCCCCGAGTTCTGAACAATAGTAACAATAGACTACTAACTTCAACACAATTCTCTGTGGATTCCCTCAAGCAGCACAACAACAAATCCAATACATTGGATGATTGAACAACTGTATCCATAGCATGAGAATCTACGCACAACTATTCATGAATCATTTCTCTTGTACTTACATTTGATACTAACTGACAGCAGTGCCATGATACTGGCCAATTAAGCTTACCTTCAAGCTGACAATGACGCCAGAGATCACACACCTGGTGGAGATAACCCTTTTGTAAGAAGTACTCCAGGACCGAAGGATCTTCCCAACTCAACTCTGAACAGATTGCTAATGTCAATTGACGTAGAGCTGTTCGCTGCTTTGCTTCCTCTTCTGCAGTACTTGGAATTGCATTTTGTGGAGGATTCAACTGATTCTCTGAACGAGTGAAGAATTCATCCATTGCGGTATCTAGGAATTCCCGTGGTTTTCGTAGCCGATACGAGGATTCTGACAAATAGATATTGACAAAGACTCCACCAACACACCATTCTCTCTGCAATTGTTCATATGTCACAGTGTGATCACTTAACTCATATATTTCGCCTTGTGCATATAGTTGAGCATACCGTTGATACTCCTTCTCAATGGCCTCACTGGCCACAGTTCGCATGTTTCCATCCCAAATAACTTCTGCTGTTACTGTAGTTCCATCAAGGAGACGCAGGAAGTCGACCGTCGTGTCAGTCAGAGCTTCCACCAAATATCCAGGGAGGAAAGCTCGTAGCATCACTCGACAGCGTGATTTCACTTCCTCATTACGACACCAGGTTCCCAGAACTTCTACACAAATAGCCCGCTGTTGACGCAAGGAATCGGAAGGAGAGAGGAAGAGCGTTCGAAGGAAGAGAAGCCAGAGATTGGATGCGACAAGAGTAGGTTGCATGGAGGTGGCATTGAGAGCAATATTCCGAAGGAGAAGGAAGAGAGTATCACGTCGATGAGGAATATCCTGAAGGATAGCTTGAATCACAATATCATAAGCTCCTTGTTGAACAAGCATATTACAAATACGAGGATGTGACGTCAGCATTAACAGTACATCACATGCCTGACCCACAGAAGTATCCGCCAAGTCCCACTGAGGAAGTGAATCAATGATATGAGGTTGAAGGAATCCCAGTAACACTAACAGATCATCAACACATCTGACTTCATCAACGAGAGTTGGATTGTTCTGGAGAAGCAACTGTAAGCTCTGAAGCATCATTTGGACATATTCAGCAGGTAACTCAGTCTCATAGAAGCTTGTAAACACACCTTCCTTCTTGGTTCCTACTCGTTGCTGCTGTAGGAAATAGAGAAGACCATCAAAATACTTTGCATCCTTAAGGAATTGAGCTGGTTGCTGACTGTTATATACACGTACGAAGACGTCTGCTATAAGCAACTCATCCTTGATGGCATCATATACAAACTCCAGTGCATCATGAGTGAATGAAGTGGATCCTTCTAATGCCTTCTCTAGTTGACGAGATAGGAACGTAAGAAGTTGTGTGCGCATTGAATCATTCCAAATGATGAAAGGACTCTCATAAGAATCTGAGGTGAGAATTCGCAGTAACTGATCTGAATTTGGCCGTGCTAACAGATCTGAGAGGGATTTTGTGAGTAAGCGAGTAATTAGTGTACCAAGAAGAGATGGCGAAGGATCTGTTGAAATCATGAGTGTGGCTAAGAGACCCACCACTTGACGACAGATCTGATTCCATGACAAGGCATCCCCAAGCGATACCAGTGATTCCCGTATAGGAGTCGCCTCAGCTACCACCTCTTCAGTCTCCCAAGATGTTGATGTTGATGGAGGAAGAGTTACGGCTGGCAGATCCGATGCCAGCGAGAGATCACTAACCGAAGATGCTCTTGAGGAAGTCTGACGTAACGTAGGACCAAACCGAAGACACTGTTCATTGAGTGCACGCTCACGGTTGTCTTCCTCTTCTGCATCGAAACGGAAAAGCAACGGCAAGATAGTTAAGAGAAGATTGACAGGAGTGTGCATAAGTGTAGCTCGGAATTCTGTAGATCCAGCTAAGGATGTAAGGTATTGAAGAATAGAGGAGAGGATGGGCAGAGGAAGCGAAAGAGAAGGATACAATGAGAGTAATGAGGTTATGTCTTGTTGATCAATGAGAACTGAGGATAATGAATGGAATTGGGCCAAATATGCAAGTAGCGACATGCTTAATTGGAGGATTGAATACACCGATTCGTCGTTTCGATGTACCTGCGGATCAAGCCACAAGAGAAGGTTCCGAAGCACTGTTAGTCCACGTGCTTTGACAAAACATTCAGCATTCTCCACTCCACATTGCGTAGTGACAAGCATGAGACTCGTGAGGTCTTGAAGGAGTTCCATGGACTCATCATCACGGGAATCTGCTTTAATCAAAGCTTGGAGCTGTGTGACCAGAAGATCAAACGAAGGATATGGAAATGATTGGAAACGAATAGGATGATGTGCATAGAGAAGGTATTGTGTACGAACCAGAAGGAGAAGTCGCCACTTTACAGGCTCGTCAGCACGCAATACAGCTCCAGTTAACAGATCACAGGCTAGTTGAAGATGACGCTGACGTTCTGTCCGTTGATCCTCACTCTCCTCCTGCTTCTTATTCCAGAGGGCCCACAACTGACGCTCACATACTTCATCACCTCCTTGCTGATACTCCTCTGGTGTGAGTTGTAGGGTCTCCAAACATTGTTGTTCTGACATCTCACATTTCTTCCTCTTGCCTTCATGTAGCCACTCACGACTGAGTGCTAGGAGTAAGATCCGAGGATCTTTCGCTTGTAACTCCATTGCGCTACCTTGGGACGTCCATTGGCCCAAAAAGTGTTTGCCGCAAAACACTTCTCCATCTAATTCAGGATAATGAATATGAGCCAGAGGAGTGAATGTGTAAGGAGAAGCAGGATTATCATGCAACGAGTTCCAATATGGGAGAATGTGATGACGAACAGAAGCCAGTAAGCGTGACCGCATGGGTGAAGTCCAGATGAGTCGTGGACTGACCTCTTCTCCTGTATACAGACTGATAAACCGCGAGGGATCAGCAGACCGCAATGCATTGAGAAGAGCATCAGGAAGAACTCCTTGAAGAAGTTCTTTGCGCTGTAACGCTAAGCGAAGGAAGAGAACATGGAGGAGTTGCCATGGTTCGGGACGCAGAAGAAGAGCGTCAATGAATGGTGTAGTAACGAGGCTGTTGAAGGACTGAGGGACTATCTTCTGGATCTCGAGGATGAGAGACATGGCATATCCAGCAATTCGAGGTGATGGAAGGAAGAGAGTATTCACAATTGCTAATAGGGCTTGTGGTGTAGAGAGAGAACCTAAGATAACAGGAGCAGGGAAGAGGGTTCGATTAGGTTGGATGTTCTGAGGGATACTCTGCAACATTAGACAATCAAGGATGTCCAAGAGAACAAGAGAACGGTCCTCTGGAGAGAGGATACCAGGAGGAGGTTGTTGTGAATGAGCAGTGATCAATACGCGTAATAACAAGGAGACAGTACATTCAGCCTGTTTGAGAATATGATTTATGTTGGCTGGACACAAAAGAAGTGTTTGAAAGAACAGAAGTATCAAATCCTGTTGAGCACTTGGTTCTTGATTCATCCACATCTGTAGCACATGATTCATATCAAAGAATTCACCACAAGTACTTACATAACGAGCATATACAACACGAAGACAACGTAACAACAAACAAATATGTTCGGATGTCTCGGCTGTGAGCATATGAGCATAAAGAGCAGTGAAAAATAGGGCAGGATCACGTAATTCCAGATTTGGAATACTCATTTTGGCTCCTTGTAATTCCTTTGGAAGACGAGATTCCATTGTAGAACAATACACAACCACGGGAATCTCAGCGATCTGACGAAGGAAATAATCAAAGAGGAGATACTCGGTGTCGTAGGAGGGGTATTCGACCCGGAACTGGTCACTGTTCCACACACAGTTAGGAGTTGCTTCACTCCACACTTTGACTTCCCCATCCAGTGCAAGCTGAAGCTCTGTACGTTGTGTACTATTCCATACAAGACAGTAGGAGTGAGAATCGGAAAGAGCAAGTGAAAAAAAAGAGACGAAATCGGGACCATCTGGAGGGAGTTTGAGAGAACGAACAGTCTGCCATGCAAGGAGTAGATCGAGAGAAGAAGTGGCTTCCGCTATAGAGTTCTGGACATCGAGTGCTTCAAAGAGACCTGAATGGGAAGATGAGTCAAGAGTATGATGGAATTCCCGTGGGAAACATCGATGGAGAAATGCAATCGTTGGAGGATGCTGATATGCGAGGAGAACAAGTAAGCAGCGTGCGAGAAGTTGAAGAACAGGAGACGAATCGAAGAGAGAACAGCGTAATACTTGCAATGTAAGATTTTGTTCTAATGCTTCATTCTGAAGCGAGTGAAGGAATTCAGACATCATTAGACTATGAAGCAGTTCCAACAGAGCACTCTGTTCAACAGGAGGAGCCGTCAGCGCACCCAAAAGTGATGATAGATGAGGTTGAAGAAGCGGAAGAAGGGATTCTACGAGAGCGGTAGGTTGAGGATGCTGGAAAAGCTGTCGGAATGCATGTGTAAGGATGGTGAGTGCTTGAATTCGCTGAAGTTGATATTCAGAACCTTCTTGGAAAGCTAAATGTACCAGCCACTCTGGTACTGCTTCGAGAGTGAGATAAAATGAAGCCATATCATCCTTTGTGTTCAGGAGAGCATGAAGGAACTGAAGAAGAGATGCTTGGAGAGCGAACAGAGATCCTTGACTAAGGATTTGATGGAGAAAGAGTGGTTCCAGAGAAGGTAACAGTGTATGAAGAGAGAGAGAAGGACAATGACGACAAAATTCAAGGAGAAAATGGACCAAGAGACAAGCATCAGATTGATTACCGTGATCACTGGTAGCTATTCCTACCAATTCTTGAATCACAACGACAATAATGCGTTTAGCTTCGTCTTGAGACAGATCTGAATGAGATGAATAGAAACGAGCATTCACGAGATAAGCTTCTGCAGCACTGAGTAGATTTAGGTAAGAGAAACAAGGAACAGGTGTAGAGGAATGAGAGAGAATAGAGAGAATAGAGTCTTCACTAGTAATGGAACTATGTCGTGTGGTATCAGACTCAGACGGAACTGGCCTTGTAAAAATTTGAAGACAACGAAGGGATAGTTTGGCCATATCTGTTGTATTCTTGGCAGAACCCCGAAATTGATATGACTGATGATAGAAGGAGGATGATATGAGAGTATAAGAATGAGACTGAGTTAATTGAATCCACTGAAGAATCGTCACCAACTCATTTCGCTAGAATCTCAATAGATTTGAAAGGATTACTTGTTCTATGTGATACGAAAGAGTATGAAGAAATGCTTCTCGACGATACTGAAAGGAGAGTTCATATGGAGTGTTAATATCTGCAACAATACGAATAAGGTCAGTAAAAGGGATATGATGAAATACAATAGAACCTTCAGGATCTACCTCTTCTATAGCTTCAGTACTAATGCGAAGTTGTCGTGGTTTTGAGGTGTGGGAACTGAATGCAGGATATACCGAGGATTCTTGAATAGATTGCCGATCATTGGGAGACAGCTCATTAGCAGACTCTATCTCATTGGGAGATTTATCACTGATGGATCCAAACTCATTAGTGGGAGACTTGTCACTAACAGATACTCCATCACCAAGCGTATTAGGATCGTTGAGGCCTGATTCTGTTTCCATTACACTATCTTTAACATGTATTCATGATATCTACGTGATGTGAGAAGCAAGAAATTGATCTGGTCCTCGTAATCGTTCAACAGAGAACAGGAAATGATGTTTTGAAGAGGGAGACAATGACTCTATACTTTCTTCTTCATAGTTAGCCTGTTGAGAGGGATCTAAGGTCATTCCACAGAGTTTCATTTGCGTGGCTAATGCAGTGACGAAGCCAAATCGCTCCTTTAAGCGATAAAATCGCTTCTTCTTGCGAATCTCCAATAAGAACATTTCCTCTTGGTCTAGAATAACAGCTCTTGTTATAAAATAGAGTGGAAGAAGTCGAGTAACACCCTCTAGAAGAGAATAGAACGAATACATAACAAACCCGAACCATAGTTCATTTGAAGATATCCTTCTCTTATCTGGAAAGTAATGTGCCGATAGGATCCATCTCGACATATTTTATCTGCAGCAAACGAGTATGGCACTGTCTCTCGAAGTAGATGAGATCTTGCTTCACAAAGAAGTTCATGGATGTTGACTGATTGAAATGTGCATTTTTGTTTGCTTCTACTCGTCATCCTTTCATCCGAAACACACTTTCCCATGTTTGTGATAATTGAAAACTTCATGTTTCCCCCTTCTTCAGCATATACATCTTCAATTGAACTCCAAGGCCAAGTATTTGTGACCGTTCCTTTATCTGGATTGTATGTAGTAATTCCTTCACTGGAAATCGAAAGAATACGGCTATATAAACCCTTCCATTTGTGGACTTTGATGCAAAAAAAGGACACACCACATAACGGTTTCTACTGAATCAACGTGCAATTTACAGGACGTACTCCTTCTAAACTATTGTGAAAATCGGAAACGGGCATCTCCTTGCGTTTTTGAGAAATAGAACTAATCCAAAATCGGGGCTATTTTGTCTTTCTTCACTTGTGCATAGTTGAAGGAGAATGTTATCTCGATCGATTCAGTTCACCGCCATAGCACGGACTGGAACAATCGTAGAGATTGGCGATTGCTGTGAATGTAGTTACTTCGAAGTATCACCACTCGATATGCATATAACAAGACAATTCCACAAACAGTATATTCGAAGCAGGATATTGTTCTTGCATTTCCAGATGGCAAGAAAAAGGCGGCCAGTGTAGATACAAAGCGGACGACTCGAACTAAGTTGGGACTGAGTTCAGGGAAATCCCTTCCTGTAGCAGACTTCTTTGATCGGAAGCAGTACTTTGATGAAGATATGAATGTATTGAAAGCAGATTATGAACCATACAAAGACCCCTTTGTGAAGTTAATTCGTGATGATCTGTGGGTTTTGGATCCAATGGCCTTGCATGTAGTGAAGAGGGTGATAAGTGATGAATAGGATGATCAAATACCTGATTCTTTGAATTTACTACCTGTTTGACTGAAGGAGGGAATTAACTGTAGTGCAGCAAAAGTGTTTTCGACGTAGTGGCTCCAGGAAGCAAGGTAATTCGTTTTGGAGAATCTCTTTGTGTAAGATTGGATTATTGTTGTGAGTTGTAGCGCGGTGTGGGTAATATTTGTTCAATCACAGTAAATCTAGCGACAGATCCTGAAGAAGTGAGAATTCTGGAAAAGTGTGACCTAGGCGAAATCAACATATCATCGAGCCGTTTCGTCCCTCAAGACGGGTATATCGCATGTATGGACAAGCACGAAGTTGTATGGACACGAACTTCGCACTGGAACTCGTCTCTTCTGGAAGATGATCTGTGGAGGTCAGTTGACATACCGGGAGAAGAAGCAGTTAGCGCATGCTGTAAACGATACAAGCAGACTCGTTCCATTTACAGTGTTTGCTATTATTCCTTTTAGTGAGTTTGCTCTTCCGTTTGTATTGAAAGTGAGATTGTTTGAAAATACTGATTCCCAGAAATTCCCCAATTTTCTTCCTTCTAGTTTCACTTCTGAGGCTAAGAAGGCTGATATTCGTAAGAACATTCTGGAGGCTCGTTTGACGATGGCACGTGAGTATTATGATACAATGAAGGCAACAGCCAAGAAGCATCATCGTGAAGACCTTGCTTGTGGTGAATGTGCTTCGGTACCTCTAATGGATGATGTTGATGAATAGGACCTCTTGCATGATGTGCGTGCTGTGGCATATGGTCAAGTAGACGATATAGACGATGTGATACGCGTGTGCAAATTATTTCCTGATGCAATTGTGGTGGATTACTTGGATCGAGCCCAACTAACATCTATTGCAAAGTACATGGGTGTAATGACGATGGGAGGAGAGGAAATGACACGAATTGGACTAAAGACGCGTCTACGTAGTATTGTGAAGGAAGATCGAGAACTGTATTTTGAAGGTTTGCAAGGGTTAACACGAGCAGAATTATCACAGTGTTGTGAGATGCGTGGCTTACCTAGTGATGGATTGTTGAAAGCGGAGTATATGGATCTGATGAATCAGTGGCTTCAGTTAGCTGTAGAGAAGCGGGTTCCTACAAGTCTTCTTGTTATGAGTAACATGCTATCAATTCTCCGTAAAGAGGACAACATTGAGACAATGCTATCATCTGCTGTATCGATGTTGAATGAGGATGTGGTGAAAGAAGTGAGGATTTGTGGTACAGATGAAGAATAGGCGATTATGGCAGTGTCTCCAGTGGGTGATAAGACTGCTGTGAAACTTCGTTACGAGCGTGCCGTAGCTGCAGATGAAGAGATTAAGGAGGAGAATGAGGTGAAAGCGGAATTTGCTATCAATACAAATGTGAGTGATTAAAGATGCATATCATCGATAGATGGTGATGTTTAATCCAACGGAATTGGAGAAGAAGAAGGGAAGGAAGAGTAGGAAGAATTCAAAGAAGAGTTCGATTGAAATTCTATAATTGTTTATCTTTTCTGATTATGTGTTTGTAGGAAAATAGACTTGAGAAGAAGTAGATTATTTTCTGGTCACAAATGAAGAGTCTTCCAGAACGATCTTCACGAGGTACCAGAATGCACGCTTTGGAAGGCGCAGCAATGGAGGCGGATATGCAATTTTGGAATCAAGACTTCTTTAAAGAGGAAAGTAATGATGACGATTTTTCAGATTCGCATGGTATAACAATATGACAGAGATTCAGAGATAGAGGACGAACCTTTGAGTGATAGTGAGGATTCGGATATCGATCTTCCAGAAGATGAAAATGAACAACCATTAGTGATAGAACGACCAGAAAAGAAGGTGATTTGTTTTAAGAGAGACTGATCTTTGTAGGAAAAGGTGAAACGGACAGTGTATTTAGATCCAGCATTTAAGAAAAAGAAATCAAAGAAAAAAGCAGTGCCTCCCAAAGATGGTGAAGCCAATCCCTCGGTATCGGCTCCTGTACACAAACCAAGTATGATTCTGAAATTGGAATAATGAAAGAACCTCCACCTCCACCTATGGAGTTGACATTGCGAGCTTCAACAAAGATCAAGAGTATGATATCTGCTTCGCAAAGACTTTATGAGGAAGAGATGGATGATGCTGTATTATTAGGAGTATTGTTTGAGAACTAGTCGAGTCATACACGGAAAAAGCAAGTGATTCGACGAATTACACAGAATCAGATGTTGCGTCAGTGTGCATCGAATGAAGTTGAAAACACAATGTATTAATATGAAGAGGATGGAATGTAGTTCTTTACATTATATATTGAAAGAAGAGGAGAAAAGGAAATCAGTTGCCAAGAAGAAAGTGTAGGAATGGAGAGAAAGGATGAAGTGTAGAATCACGGGAAATCGGTTATGTTTGCTTTCGAATCGAAAATGTCCTTATTATTATCTTTATTCCTCTCCGAGTGCATGTCCAGTGTGGCCTCATTCGGAGCATCCTAAGAAAGAACGATGTGTATTTGGTGATGGTCCTGCTCGATACAAGCATCCTCAGACACAACAGGGATATTGCTCAATGGCCTGTTATAAACGGATCGAAGAGGAGTATGAAAGGCGGCGTTTCCGAGTGGATATTCCTCATTTTGAGAATACAAAATCAAAGGTAGAGCAAGGTGAGGCGAGTTCTTCTATTGGTGCAGCCGATTCATTATCGGCGCTACCTGTTCAAACTACTTCAAGAGTCGGTGATGGATCTACACATTTGGGTGCTGTATCAACCAATCTGAGTGCTCCAACTTCAAGTACAGCGCCTCAGTCATCTACTTCTAAACCACCTGTCAAGCCTACCCAACCATCATCCAAATCCTCTTCAGCTCCACCACCGAAGTCTTCTGTACCTCCAACTAAACCTCTTTCACAATCATCACAACAGATGGTGAGTCGGCCCATGATGGTGACATCGACTACGCCTGATGGGAAAACCGTGCAGTATCAGTTGAACCACGCACGGAGTATTCTCGTGAATTCTAGCGGTGTGAACATTCCAATTGCCGTAAATCAAGTGTATTATCTTCAAATTGATTACAATGGACACACAGTTGCTACACCACATTTAATGTGTGGCACGACAGTAAAGAATGGATGCTTGTTTTATTGTATGGTACCAATGGTTTTGATGAACAATCAATCAACGAAATGTATGTGTTTGTTTGGAATCACGGGAATCTCTCAATTTTATCAGAACAGAGTGTTTGTTGAGAAAAGGATCCTCGCATGAATCCGGAAGTATTTCAGTTACAAAAGATTGTGACGTTGGAATCCACCAAAGTTGAAACCATTGCCTTATCAAGTGATTTGTTTTGAAGATAAGGATAACGTATAGATGGTGTTGATTCCAACCGTATCCATGTTTTTGTTGCGATTAAGGGAGGCAAATTGTTTGAATATTTTGTGTCTGCTGAAGCTCGTAATGAAGAGCATACTGTACGTAAAAATGTATTGAATGTGAATTACAGTACCGAAAATATACATTGACAAATACAATATCTACAATTGCAAGTAAGAAGAGGATCCAGAAGATCCTCCCGGTCATTGGATTATCCAAAGTTTTCGTTCTCAGCAGTAGGATTGATGACCGTTGGACCATTATGGATAGATGGAATCATCTCGGCATTTGATTTTAACAGTCTGAGTCCATTGTTCTGTGAGATCGATGTGCAAAATGTTCTGGATATGGGACTAAACTGGATGCTCTGGGAAGGAGCGCTTCAAGTGTGGGTTTTGATCAAAAAACGATTGCTATTATACTCTTATGATCATGGTCAATTCCGACAGTTTCAGACTATTCCCTTAAATGACACA
>JABLTK010121920.1_pt1 | contig 14159 bp, 7 predicted proteins | sample 7160131 | NCBI WGS metagenome assembly JABLTK01 (sample SAMN14651221, study PRJNA627086) | human gut metagenome | isolation source: feces | host: Homo sapiens
CGGTTTATGCCCTGTCATATCTTTGTAGTCCGCCGTATAGGTTTTACCGCAGTTCTCGCAAGTGTATACGGTATATCCGGAAGCCGTACAAGTAGGCTCGGTTACATCAGCAATATAGCTGTGATTGATTTTATCGGTGTAATCGCTGATATATTTATAATCACAGTTTTTGCACTCATAGACAGTATATCCGAGAGCCGTGCAAGTCGGAGCAGTTACAGTCTTTGTATAATCGTGAGCAGCTTTGTCAACATAGTCAGCCTTGTAGCTATCGCCGCAGCTTTCACATGTATAAATTGTATATCCCATTTCTGTGCAAGTGGGTGGAACTACGGTTTTCTTGTAGGTATGCTTTTCACAGTCGGTTAAATCCCCGATATATTCTTTGCCACAGTCGGGGCAAGTGTAAACGGTATAACCGTGTTCGGTGCAAGTAGGCGGAATAACCTTTTTGTCATAATTATGTTCTGTTTTATCCGTATAGTCCGCAACATAGGTATCGCCGCATTCGGCACAGGTATAGGTTATAAATCCAAATTCCGTACAAGTCGGTTTTGTGATTTCTGCTTTATAATTATGAGAGAGCTTGTCTGTATAATCTGAAATAAATTCATCATCACAGTTTTTACAAGTGTATGTTGTGTATCCCATAGCCGTACAACTCGGAGCAGATACGGTCTTTTTGTAATCGTGAGCGATTTTATCTGTATAATCGCCGTTATAGGTATCTTTACAGTCTTTACACTCAAAAATGGTATAACCCATTTCGGTACAAGTCGGAGCAACTATCTTTTCGGAATAATTATGTCCTTTGGGGAGTGCTAACACCGTACCGCACTTTTCACAGGTTTGCGGCTCCGTGCAAGTAGCTGCTTTGCCCGGTGTATGTCCTTTTGCACTTTCTGCCTTAATCATCTTTTCCGAGCAGTTTTTGCAGTTATATTCAATAACACCCTCAGAGGTGCAGGAGGAAGATGTGATTGTGTGTCCCTCGTCCCAATTATGACCTGTCGGCTCGGTGTAGTCCGAAACGAATGTCTGTCCGCACATAGTACAGGTTGATGTCGTATATCCTTTATCAGTACAGGTCGGCTCTTTGGTAATACGCTCATAGGAATGAGAAATAATCGGCGTCATATCGGTTATGTATGAGTTGCCGCAGATTTCACAAGTATGATTTGTATAGCCTGTCATTCTGCAAGTAGGCTGTATTTTTTCGGTCTTGTATTTGTGTTCGCCTGTCGGTGTGCTTTCCTCATAAAAGCTGCCGCATTTGTCGCAAAGGTTTAATATCAAACCGCCCTGCTTGCAGGTAGCTTCTCTTATGGTAATTGCCTTGTAATTATGCCCGGTTGCCTTTGTGTAGTTTCTCTTATCAAGATTACCGCAGCCGTCGCACTGCCAGCGTTCATATCCCAAGTTATCGCAAGAGGGAGCAACGGTTTCGAGATAGCGATAATCGTGTTCGTGCTTTTCGGGAAGTACAATAACAGTTCCGCCGCTGTTGTCCTTATCGCTGTCATCGGCTAAAAGCCATACATAGCTCACACCATTTTCAACCATTGTTTCGCCCTGATACTTATATGAGATTTCATAATATACGGGATAATATCCGGCTTTGGTGTAATTCGGTGCGGAAGTCATATAGCAGTCGGAAGCTGATGTGCCATAACGGATTTTCGTATGCACACCGCTATCTGATAAATCGGATACGCTTACCGTATGTGCGTCACCGTCTGCCGTTCCGTAATATGAAGATACAACCGACTTTGCCGCAACATATTCGCTTGTGGTATAGCCGCAGTCATCACACTTCTCCGTGAGATAAAAGCGATTGTTGCCGACCTGTCCGTCAACCGTGCTTGAAATGTCGTGCGACTCTTTCTTGATCGTTGCCTTTGCATAAGTACCCTTGCAAAATTGACAGTATTCGCCCTTCTTCAATACGGTTGTATGCTGATGTTCGTCATACGGCTCATAAGTTGTGTTATCAAAGTCGATAAAAAAGTTATGGTCGCAGGAGTTCAAGCCATAAACATTATTATTAAAGTTATACGCTCCAGCTCCATCAACGGCGTTAATTGTGCCACAAATCTGACACACAGACTTTGTGTAATGGTATCCCGTATAGCTTGCATCCACGCCGGGAGTGCCGCTGTCGGTGTTACCTTTTTTCTGCCCGTCAATATCGTAACCGTCCGACCATTTTACACCGTGATTCATAGCTGTCTGTCCCGATTTGGTATATTCGGGTACACGGTAGGTTAAAACGGTTGTGTGCTTATTGCATACCGGGCACCACTGCGTTTCATAGGTTACGGTTGCATTCATATCCAGCTCGTTTGTGCGATTATTGGTTTTGAGCCAATTATCCGCCGGGTCTTCGTAATCGCTTTTCTGTGCCGCAAAGACCGACACAGGAAGTGTGCCTGCAACAAGAATAACTGCAAGCAGCATTGAAATAACCGATTTCATAGAAAAATGTTTGGTTTTCATAGAATTAAAATCTCCTTTACAATTTTTAATTTTGTTTATACATTACAAAGAACCGTCATAATTTACGGCGGCTCTCGGTAGCGTGAAAAAGTAAATCTCATTTATTCTCTGCCTTTCTGCTTTTTCTTTTTGCGTTTTTTCTGCTGCGGCTGTTTGTGTTGTATAGCCTTTTCCTTTTCGGGAGCAGGCTTTTTCTTTTCTTTCAAATCAGCCTTTATGTCCTCAATTTTCTTTCTGACCGAGGGTTTAGTACCGTTGTCCGTTTTTGCCGTATCCTCTAATGAGATAGATTTGCTCCCGTGCAGATTTTCGTTTGTTTTCTCCGCACGGGACGGACAGTTTTTTGAGTTTTCGTCCTTTACCTTATCCGGCGGAGCTTCCGCCTGTTCGGTTGCCTCCGGCTCAATGTCGTGTTCCGTTGCGGAATATCCGAGCTTTTCCATAATGTAATTAAGCCGTGGTATATCGTCTTGAAAGGCGATAACATCACATAAGCCGTTATCGTTTGTCTTGTCTGCAACAGGACGGTACATTATCCCATAATTCTTTGCTTCAGCGTTAAATTTTTTGAGGTCGGCTTCTTTTATCTGCATAATACAAAGCTGTTTGCCCGTTTTCAGCATTTGCTTTAATTTTGCAACGCCCTCCGTCTTGCCGTCGTCATTTGCAAGCGCCATAACGATTGCCGCAAGGTTTTTTACACCGAGGGCGGTTAGCTTAACCGCCGATTCAGTCATTTGGATAGCTTCTTTCGCCATTAAATCAGCGACTTCTCCGCTTGTGTTCATTTTCTCTCAACTCCTTGTCTGCCTGTTTCTGCAAAGCGAGTGCCTGCCGTTTTTTCTCGGCAATTTTATACGAATCCTTAAATACTGCTTTGCATAGTCTGATTTCTTTTCGGAGTTCGTTAAGCTCCGCATTGATTTCCTGTGCTTTTTCTTTGACTTCATCACAATTTGCATCAGTCCTTTCTTCATATAATTTTTTACGCCGTGTAATTAAAATCTCAACTTCGGCTTCTTTGCCTTTTTGATATTTCTGCAAATCTTCGCCCGTTTCGATATTATGCGTGAACAAAAATTTGAATTGCTTTTGATAGCGATCAAACTTAATCATTTCATCACGCATAAAAAATGACACCCTTTGAGGTGTCTGCTTACGCTGAATTTTTTTGAATAAATAGAGGTAGTGAAAGTAGAGGGCAACAAAACCTTTTAACTTTTTGCCCTTTACATCTTTAATGTTACCTCTGAATTTATATTGCTTTTTCGGCATTTCGGACGGGGCAGCCGTGATAATTGCGTTTCGGGTTGCGATTATCCTTTCCAAAATCTCTGCTTCGCTGTAACCCTTGCCGAGATTATCAAGCCTCATCGGGCGTTTTGCGTTCGGTGCAATTATTGAGGTGTGCGTTATGTTCGGACCTTTGCGGTGAATGACAAAACCACGCTTTTTTAAGTTCTGCCAAAACTGCTCCATTGTGTATGAGCATTTTATAATCTCATCTATTTCAGAGCGAATTTGTCCTCTGATGGTTGGTCTGCCTTCTTTAATAGCTTTCCATTCAGCATAATGAAGTCCACGCCCTTTTGGAGTGATTATTGAAAGGTCATTTTCCTCGCACAGCTTATCTGAATTAAAGCGTATTTTATTATAGTAGCTTGCCGGTGATGAATGATATTTTTTTCCATCGAAAAACGAAACGGAATTGACTACTATATGATTATGCAAATGTTTCTTATCAAGATGCGTTCCTATTACCACTTGAAATCTGTCACCGAAGCACTGTTTTGCAAATTCAATCCCAATTTGATGAGCCTGTTCCGGTGTTGTTTCTCCCGGTTTGAAAGACTGTATAAAATGGTATCCCAATACGCCGTTTTCTTTTTTCCATCGTTTTTTTACATTCTGCATTTCCGCATAGGCGGTATCTGTGCTTTTACAATTTATGCAGGCTTGAAAAAGACGCTGCTCGATTTTATCGGGATTTACGGCGTAATCAATCACTCCGTCAAGACCTGTCTTTTTTTCATTGGAAGCATACGCAACACTGTACCATAAATTTTTTGTAATTGCATATATCTTTGTAATTGCCATTATAGCTCCACCACCTTATCCCATATCTTTTCGAGAGCTATCCGCATTTTCTTTACTTCCTCAACATTCATCACTCCCAGACCGTTTGCTTTGTATGCAAGCTGGTTGATGTTATTTCCGATTGCTGAAAGTTCACGATACAGTTTTGCAATTTCATCGGGTGGACGGGGTTTTATTTCAGTTCCCATAATAAGAGAACGAATAAAAGGTTCCATTTTAAACCCGGATATATCGGCTTGTTCTTTTAAGTGTGCATACTGTTTTTCATCAAGTCGTACTGTAAGTTTGATTTTTTTCATAAGAAAATTTCACCTCTTTTCTTTTAGCCGAGCGGTGGGGTATTAGGGGCATAAGCCACTAACAAGCTGCATTTTGACGGCAAAATGCTATGCTTGCCACATATCAAAATATCCTACGGCTATTTTGATATAACGTCCGCCTTCGGCATTGTGCTTTCCGTTGGGAAAGTTTCATTTTTTAAATATACAGTCGTTCTTTTGAGGACAATTTTCACAGTCATACTCCGATTCGGTATCGTCCTCCTCGTTAGCTTCTTTGATTTTATTTTCATATTCCGAGATAATTATGCCGTATTCGCAATCCTCGCATTTATGGTCGCACTCATCATAACAGCAGCAATACTTTGTAATGATATATTGCATCATTTCCCAAAATGCGTCGGCATCAAAATTCTCTCCGTATTTGTATAAGCCGTCTTTCATATATTGACGATATATCACGGCTTCAAATTTATCATCGGAATGTGCGGTCATTTTGTGATAGTATGTTACTGCAAGTGTCATATCGTCAAGCAGCCACAATTCGTAACCCTCCGACATCTCGCTTAATTCAACCGTATAATCCGTGATGTTTCTGTCGAGCAGATATGCATTCCTACTGAATATCGGTCTTTCTGCATATCCGTTTTCAAAATATTCATTGCTGTTTCCGTATGCTTCAAAGACATAAACAGGCTTAAATGGAAAGTGCATAAGCGGGTCAAAATCTTTTGGCACAATTCTTTCCGCATTGTAAACTACATCTTGTGCAAAGGAATATGTGCCAAGATGCAATAGGCACAGTTTTTCAAGTGAGCGTACAAACGCTTCTCTGTTGTAATTTGTGTTCATTTTTGATTACCTCATCTTTCATAATTTTATATATCAAAAAAGCCTGCCGCAGGGCAGACTGATTTGCGTGTGTTACCGTTCCGGCTCGGATCGTTTTTTCTTTTTTGCCTTTTCGTGTTCTTTTACAAGGTCTTTTGAAAAATCGTCAACCGTATCTCTTAGCATATCCATATGAGAATAGTCATTTTCAAGCCATTCATTGTAACACGCAGCCAGCGGATGTTTAAGCTTAAGCAGTTCCTTTATTTGATTTGTATCAAGAAAATCCTCTTCAAAAAGCGATAGAATATCATCGCGCATAACTTTTTCATACGCTGACTGTATAATATTCTCCGGTGGTAAATGTTTTAAATTTTCAACAAAATCCTCCTGTTCCTTGTTCATTTTTTCGTAGAGCAACAAATCATATGTATCATGTTCGTTTTGCATTGCAATCAACCTTCCTTCTTTGTATTTTACCTTGCTATATCGTATTCACGCTTTCGCTGCGGCACTTCTGCATCGGAAACATCGGTGTCGATAACATTATCGTCCTTTTTATCCATTTTGAGCAGTGCTTCAACAGCGGCAAGGCGTTTTGTTTTTTCCTGCAATTCCGCTTCCTGCGGAAATGCTCGTTTTGCTTCAACCTTTGCGGTTTCATACTGCGTATTGGTATTTGCGAGTTTTTCTTTTTCAAATTCAAGCCGTTTTTCAAAACCGTCCAAAGCATTGTCGATACGCTGAATATTACCGAACACATCTGTTCCGAGTTCAACCTTATGCGATAAACTCCCGACAAGAGTTAAATAGAATAATTTTTGAAAGCTGTCAAAGGAAAGCTCCATAGAAAAACCCCGGTAGTCACCAATATTCACCGGCTCCTCCGAGGTCATTTTCTTGCAGCGTTCAATAAGAGCGTTACCCGCTTTTTCCTTTTCAAAATATCCAAACCCGTCAATCGTCATTGTGTTGAATTTATCCTCAGCCTTCGGATACTGTTTGACAGTTTCAATGTCCTTTTCAAGCCCTTTTATTCTTGCTGCTGTTTCTGCAATTTGTTTTGGGTAGAATTTTACAACCTTATCTTCAAGGTCGTAAATCTGCGACATAAAGGACGATTTTATCAGCTTCAGCTTGGATACCTCCATATCAAGCTCCATCTTTTCCTTAATATGCGGATTACCCGTTGACAACGCCTTTATTTCCGCAAAGGAAAGTGCGGTAGGGTCTATATCATCTGCCACTCTGACAGGCGATTTTGAAGTGAATATCTGCGATATAAACTTCTGTTTCTGTTCAACAGTCTGGTCGGGTAGGTCAGCGGCATTGCTGCCGCTTTCCCCCCTAAGAACCGTACGTGAGCGTTTCCACTCATACGGCTCAAGCTTTTATAAGTCCTCTTATTGCATTTTGAGAACCGACTTACCATTACTCGTTTTCCTGTAGCATTCGGGGTGAACCATTGAGCGATTTCCGTTTATACCTTTTTGTATTCTGAAATCTGTTTCAACAGTAATCTTCATTCCACATAAACTACAGTAACCTTTTTGCTCTTTCCAAATTTTTGTTAATACTTTTCTACCCTTAATATTATTCAGCATTTGGTGTTCCTCTCGCTGAACAAAATAGTCTTGCCATTTTTCATCAAAAGGATTTGCTTCCGATTTAATCTTAGTAAAGCGTCTGATGTCTGTATCGGTGGCATATATCAGTTTGATGTAATCGTCTGTATTTCCCTTAATCGAAACGCTGAATGACCATGTCCTATTGCCTATTGTGTGGAAATACTTTTCCGCAATCCATTTTCGGTTCTTTTTAGGATGACGGCGTTTACACCAATCCCATAAAGCTCTCCATATTTCGTAATCAAGTTTTTCAAAGGCTTTGGCTGAAACATTGTATTTTTGATAGTTTACCCATCCCCTGATAATAGGGTTTAGCTTATTTATCAAATATGCCTGTTTCATACTGGGATTTGTTTTGATAATTTCTCTGATTTTATCTATAATAGCCTTAAAGTTCTTGTCTGACGGCTTCGTAAGAAGTTTGTTTTTATACATTCGTATATTTACACCGAGAAAGTCAAAACCGTCGTTTATGTGTGTAATCAAAGTTTTTTCCTCTGACAGTTCCAGTCCTCGTTCTTTAAGGAAAGCTGTTATAATCGGCTTTACGCCGTTTTCTAACAGTTCGGGACTTTCGCCCGTTACTATAAAATCATCTGCATATCTAACAAAATTAACCTTTGGAAAATACGCTTTTCCATTCACTGTTCTTTTGTGGTATACATCTTTTATAGCTTTTTCCAAACCGTCAAGAACCATATTGCAGATAATGGGTGAAATAGCGGAGCCTTGCGGTGTTCCTGTTTTTGTCGGGAACAGAACCTTTGTTTCTATATATCCGCATTCAAGCCATTTCCTTAGTAATTCTTTGTCCATAGGAATATTTTTGATTATCCACTCATGGCTGATATTATCGAAACATCCTTTAATATCACCCTCTAAAACCCATTTTGGTGACTTTGCCTTGTTCAGACTGGTAAAGCATTGTTCAATAGCGTCCTGCGTACAGCGTTTTGCTCTGAACCCGTAGGAATTCGGGTCTGCTGTAGTTTCCGCTATCGGCTCTAATGCAAACTTATACAAGGTTTGCATTGCCCTGTCTGTCATTGTTGGAATGCTTAATGGTCTTTTCTTTCCGTTCTTTTTTGGAATATAGACTCTTTTTAAGGGTTGCGGCGTGTACCCACGCCTTTGTAATTTGGAAATTGCAGTAAACTTTGCCGAAGCCGTCAGCCATAGTTCACCGTCAACTCCTGCTGTGTTTTTTCCTGCATTTTGAGTAACTCGCTTTACTGCCAATGCTTTAGCGTAAAACGAATGAGTGAGTAAATACTGCAAGGATTTAACTTTTCCGTATTTCTCCTCTTTGTAAGCCTTCACAATACGCATCTGAAGATTTTTAACGTAGTTTTCAGCCTTAGTCCAGTCAAGCTGATACCATAGCTTTCCTGCGTCAGTAGCCGCACACATATTATTGTTCATTTGCTTTGCTCCTTTCAAAATTCTTTAGATTTTCTTGTGATTAAAAACCTTATGGAAGTCTGCCCGTTTTCACGTGAGATGACATTAAAATCTCTATCCGTTCCATTACAGAACGGCATTCGCTTTTTCCATATTCCTTTACCCGCACTCCCATAGGCTTTCCTTACGGTTTGCTTGCCCATTCGGGCGAGAATACGGGCTTACCTTGTTTCGCATAATTAACAAATTGATAGGTTAGGTTCTGCCTCTCCGCCGGCAGTCTTGTGTCCGTGTAACTCCAATGTGGAAAGAGTTATCCGACTGCACACCTTTTGGTTAGGGCTTATCAGCAACTTTAGCCCTTTCACCTTAACGACGTTTATCAGCAGTTCATTATATATTAACCATACTATCAAGCCTGCTCCCTAACCGCCTTGTTGCTGGCAGTAGCGGCTTTCCCTCACAGGTTAGCCTTAAGGGCTACATTTTCATATCAGCTTGCCACAGCATTATTACTAATACCGCAGTTGATATTAGGCTCAGTCAACGGAATGACTGGTTCGGTCAAGTAGTTTTGCCGAACAATTAATTATGCGACTTCAAGTCGCACCCACATATAAGTGTCAAAGGTTCCTTTGGTTACATAGCGGTAGATATGCACTTTTTTATTGGTATTGCCTTGTCTGATGATACGTCCGGCTCTCTGTTCGAGATCTGCCGGACGCCACGGGCAGTCAAGGTCGTGCGAGGCATAGAGCAGTTTTTGCACATTTGTTCCTGCACCCATTTTTGAGGTAGAGCCGAGAAGCACACGAACATCACCGCTTCGCACTTTCTTGAAAAGCTCATCTTTTTTAACCTCCGTGTTTGCATCGTGAATAAAAGCAACCTCATTTTCGGGAATACCTTTTTGGAGCAGTTTTTCCCGTATGCTGTTATACACAGAAAAAGTATCATCCGATTTCGGTGTAGATAAATCACAGAATAAAAGCTGTGTAGCTTTTCTATCGGCAGTATCTTTCCATATATCATACACACGGTCGGCACATACAGACACCTTTGAGGTTTCATCATCGGGGAGCATAGGATTTATCATTCTTTGGTCGAGTGCAAGTTTTCTGCCGTCGTTTGTTATTTTAAGCATATTATCAACGCTTGGGTCTACGCTTCGGTTTCGTACTGCTTCGGCTCGCTCTCCGAGGTCTGCTACCATATCCTTTTGAAATTGGGTCGGCTCTGCAACCTCGTTATGGTATTCAACCTCCGGCACGGGCAGATTCAGCATATCCGCCGTCTGAATATCGGCAACCTCTTTGAACATTGCGATGAGTTCGGGCAAATTAAAGAATTTTGCAAACCTTGTTTTCATACGGTAGCCGCTGCCTTCGGGTGCAAGCTCCATTGCCGATACGGTTTCGCCAAAGGTAGACGCCCAGCTATCGAAGTGCTGCAAACCTCTTTCTTGGAGTGATTTATACTGCAGATACCTCTGCATAGTATAAAGCTCAACCATACTGTTTGAAACAGGAGTTCCCGTTGCAAATATAACGCCCTTTCCGCCTGTAAGCTCATCAAGATACTGTGTTTTCATAAACAAGTCGCTTGACTTTTGTGCTTCGGTCTGTGCGATGCCGCCGACATTTCGCATTTTTGTGTAAAGGAAAAGGTTTTTGTAATAATGCCCCTCGTCCACAAACACTCTGTCAACGCCGATTTCTTCAAAGGTAACAACATCGTCCTTGCGTTCTTGGTCATTGAGCTTTTTTATCTTTGCTTCAAGTCCTCGTTTGGTCTTTTCCATTTGTTTAACCGTGTAACGCTCCGCATTTTCGGTTTTCGCCTCGATTATTCCGTTAATAATCTCGTCAAGCTGATTTTGCAGTATGGTTTTCTGCCGTTCTGCCGACATCGGTATTTTCTCGAATTGCGAATGACCGATAATAACGGCATCATAATCACCCGTTGCAATTCTGCCGCAGAATTTTTTGCGGTTTTTCATCTCGAAATCCTTTTTTGTTGCAACAAGAATATTTGCCGCCGGATATAACTGCAAAAATTCGCTTGCCCATTGCTCGGTCAAGTGGTTGGGTACTACAAACAGCGATTTATTGCAAAGTCCGAGCCGCCGCGATTCCATTGCTGCCGCAACCATAGTCCAAGTCTTGCCGGCGCCGACCACATGACCGAGCAGTGAATTGCCGCCGTACATAATTCGTGCAACAGCGTCCTTTTGGTGTTTCCGCAGAGCTATTTCGGGGTTTATCCCGTTGAAGGTTATATGGCTGCCGTCATACTCACGGGGACGGATAGAGTTAAACCGAACATTGTAGATTTTACACAGGTCGTCACGCCTGTCGGGGTCTTTCCATATCCAATCCTCAAAGGCTTGCTTGATTGACGCCTGCTTTTGCTGGGCGATGGTGGTTTCCTTGATATTCAGCTTTGCAACCTTGTTACCGTTTTCGTCATAAATATAATCAAAGATACGCACATCACGCAGATTAAGCGAATCCTCAATAATTTTGTAAGCGCTGATACGGCTTGTACCATAGGTGTTGGTAGCCTTAACGCCCTTATCGGCGCTCTTGCCTTGAATATTCCACTCACCCGTAAGATTTGAATATTTGACCTCGATTTTGCTTTGCGCATAATAATTCGGCGAAAGAAGCTCAAACACAAACTCCTCGATATACTTTTCGGGTATCCAAGTCGTGCCGAGCTTTACGGAAATTTCGCCCGGCGTTAAGTCTTTCGGCTGTACTTTTTGCAAATATTCCGCATTGACACGGTATTCGGAGCTGTCTTTTGAAAACTGCTCCGCTTGACTTAATTTCTCACGAACATTGCCCGAAAGGTATTCATCTGCGGTCAGATATTTCGGCTCATATTCCGGCGATATTTCGTGTTCGGGGTTTAAGAATATAACGCCGTGCAAGTCTTCATACAGCTGCTGTTCGGTTTTGCCCGATAATTTTTCCATAAAGGCAATATCTATCTTTGCCTTTTCCGCAAGCGACACTGCCAATGCTTCATCAGCCGTATCAACCTTTGTAACCTCGTGTTTGGCTCTTATGGTGCGTTTTGTAAACATATCCGCTTTGCGCTCAAGCTCGCCATATTCATCGAGAATTTCAAGAGAGCAGAGCAGAAAATAACTGCTGTCCTCCGAAAAGGCAAGAGCATTGCCACGGGAATTGATAAGTCCGTATTTCTTTGTATAGTTATCATAAAGCGTGTTGAGCTTTGCCTGCTGTGCTTTAATTTCATCATCGGAATAGTTTTCCGTCTGATACTCGATTAAAGTCCTCACACATTCCCGAAGCTCTATCATACCTTTAACACGGTTTTCAGCCGTTGCGTTCAGTTCTACCTTACGCATTATACTGTTTTCACGGAAATATATATTACCGTCAACAACCGTAAAACTGAAATTACGCACAGCGGGATCTGCCGGGATAGTTACCTCCTCATCATTTGAAATATCGTCAAATTCATATTCGGTAATCTGTGCGTGTATGTTCTGAATTGCTCCGGCAAGCTGTTCGGCAAGAGAAATATCATCATTCGGCTCACAGGTAAGGGTCGGACCGAAAGGACCGCTGACTTCTTTGAGTTCGCCCATAACCATATCGGGATTATCAAGAAAATACTTATTTACAAACTGCCCCTCGCTAAACTCACCGACTTCAACCCATTCGGGCATAATGTCCGTCATTCTTTCACGCTTTTGCAAGAACAGAATATCTGCCGTAACCTCTGTTCCGGCGTTTTTCTTAAAGGTGTTATTCGGCAAGCGGACAGCGCCGATTAAATCGGCTCTTTGGGCAATGTATTTTCTGACCTTTGAAGTACGCTTATCCATAGTGCCGGAGGAGGTAATAAAGGCAATAACGCCGCCCGGTCGCACCTTATCCAAAGTTTTCGCAAAAAAGTAATCGTGAATAAGGAAATTATGCTTGTTGTATTTCTTGTCAAGCAGCTTAAAATCTCCGAAAGGCACATTGCCGATTGCTACATCGAAAAAGCTGTCGGGAAGTTCGGAATTTTCATAGCCTTGTATGGCAACGGAATTTTTCTGATATAGCTGTCCGGCAATTCTGCCCGTGATACTGTCGATTTCCACGCCATACATTTTACTGTCGCTCATACTCTCCGGCAGAAGTCCCATAAAATTACCGATTCCGCACGACGGCTCCAAAATGTTACCCTGCGTAAATCCCATATTGGAAAGCGCCTTATATATTGCCTTGATTACAACAGGCGGAGTGAAGTGTGCGGTAAGTGTTGACGCTCTCGCTTGCTCATACTCATCAGGGGAAAGAGTGGTGTATAGCTCCTTAAATTCCTCCGACCAATTTTCTTTGGATTCATCAAATGCGTCTGCAAGACCGCCCCAGCCGACATACTGTGATAATATTTCCTGTTCTTCTGGAGTGGCAAGACGGTGTTCAAATTCAAGCTCGTGCAAAAGGTTTATTGCCGCAACATTTCGCTTAAACTTTTCTTTCGGCGTTCCGTAGCCGAGTTCATCATCGGTAATTTGAAAATTGTGTCTTTCCGACAATGGTATTTCGGGATATACAACCGTGTTTTGTACTCTCTGCGGCTTTGCCTTTTGAAATTCCGCCGTAAGCTGCGGCTTTGTCTGCTCGGCAATAATGCCTTTCACAAAATCTATGCTCTCGCTTCGGAATATGGGAAAACCCGTACTGTTTTGAAAGGTTATATCCTTTAACGAAACCTTATTAAAATCGGTGTTCACACTGTCCACAACAAATTTGCGGTCGTCAATGGTAAGCTCCGTTCCGATAAGACTTTCGGCAGTTTCGTTCGGCTTTTCTGCCTGTGTTTGCTCTGTTTTCGTCTGTTGTGCCTGTTCGGGTATAACCTTATCCGCTGACAAAAGCCGTTTATAGCTTCTGTCCTCATCGGCAATGACAACATCATATCCGGCATAGAGCAGCTTGTTGACATATTCGTCCGTAATGTGTTTCGGAAAGCCGCACATCGGATAGCGTATTCCGTCAATTTCCTTTGAGATTACGGTTATATCAAGCACATCTGCCGCCTTTTGTGCGTCATCTCCGTAGATTTCATAAAAATCGCCGAGAGGAATAACAGCAACGGTTTTTGAGCCGCTGTCGTCTTTGTGAAGCTCGGCAAGATATTCCGAAAGCGGTTGTTCTTTTTTCTCCGCCGTGATAGCGTTATACAGCTTGATTTCATTTTCGGTTACATTGTAATTCTCACCGTAATCGAGCTTCATTTCAACGCTGCCGACAATTTCCTGTTTTTCATCATCGGACATTTGTGCCAACTGTTCCGGTACGGTTTCTTCCTTAACCTCCTCAATTCTGTCGATATGCGGAAACAGGTTATACTCACCGTTTGCATATTTTTCAAGGTCTTGCACTGCTTTCTCTCTGTA
>JABLTK010121185.1_pt1 | contig 14153 bp, 11 predicted proteins | sample 7160131 | NCBI WGS metagenome assembly JABLTK01 (sample SAMN14651221, study PRJNA627086) | human gut metagenome | isolation source: feces | host: Homo sapiens
AGGGCTACCGCGCCATCCGGAACGCCGGGCACGTGATCCTGCCGAAGTCTGACACGGAATTGATCGTGATGAGCAGTGTGATCTTAGAAAGCGTGATCTGGTACGTCCGCTCGAACATGACGAACAGCAGGGGAACGAAGTTGTTGACGATCGCCTGCACGATATAGCCGACATAGCAGGCCAGAATCGTCCGGCGGCAGGAGTTCTGCATGGAAAAAACACCTCGAATCCTGGATAGTACCACCTTTATATCATATCCGCGCGGACTTTGCAAGCGGCGTAACAGGCGAAAAATTTTTCGCTTTACCGCAAAAAAACACTTGACAAACGCGATTTGCAGGAGTATACTCCGTGGCAAGATAAAACCGTTGATGCAGACGAGTAAGCAGACAGGATTTCTCCCAGAGAGCTGCCGGTTGGTGCGAGTGCAGCAGAAAGACGTTTGCCGAATGGACTGCGGAGGGCAGGCTGAACGTGAAAGCAAGTAGGCGCTGACGGGATCCCACCGTTACAGGGGAGGATGCGTGCAGGCGCGTCATGAGCGGACAAGCAATTGTCAATTTGGGTGGCACCGCAGAAGTTTTCAGACTTTTGTCCCAAGAGATCAAACCGACAATCGGTTTTCTCTGTGGACGAAGGTCTTTTTTGTTTCCCTTTTCCCGGAGAAAGCCAAAACGCGAAAGGAGAAACAACCATGAAAACCGAAAACATTCCTTACAAGATCTATCTGTCTGAGTCTGAGATGCCCCAGAATTGGTACAACGTCCGCGCGGACATGAAAAACAAGCCTGCACCCCTTGTAAATCCCGGCACCGGCAAGCCCATGGGCTTTGATGATCTGCGCCCCGTGTTCTGCGACGAGCTCATCGAGCAGGAGCTGGACAACGATACGCCGTATATCCCCATCCCGCAGGAGATCCGCGATTTCTATAAGATGTACCGTCCGTCGCCGCTGGTGCGCGCCTACTGCCTCGAGGAAAAACTTGGAACTCCGGCGAAGATCTATTACAAGTTTGAAGGCAACAACACCTCCGGCAGTCACAAGCTGAACTCCGCCATCGCGCAGGCCTATTACGCCAAGAAGCAGGGCCTCAAAGGCGTTACGACCGAAACAGGCGCTGGCCAGTGGGGTACGGCCCTTTCCATGGCCTGCGCGTATCTGGGGCTTGACCTGAAGGTCTTCATGGTCAAGTGCTCGTATGAGCAGAAGCCCTTCCGCCGCGAGGTCATGCGTACCTACGGCGCAAGCGTCACACCCAGCCCGTCGAACACCACGAACGTCGGCCGCGCCATTCTTGCGAAGGATCCCGACACGACCGGTTCCCTCGGCTGCGCCATCAGCGAGGCCGTCGAGGTCGCCACGACCACGCCCGGCTACCGCTATGTGCTCGGCAGCGTTCTCAATCAGGTTTTGCTCCACCAGTCGGTCATCGGTCTCGAGACGAAGATCGCACTCGATAAATACGGCATTACGCCCGACATCATCATCGGCTGCGCCGGCGGCGGCTCGAACCTCGGCGGCCTGATCGCCCCGTTTATGGGCGAAAAGCTGCGCGGCGAAAAGGATTACCGCTTCATCGCCGTCGAGCCCGCCTCCTGCCCCAGTCTTACGCGCGGCGTGTTCGCCTATGACTTCTGCGATACCGGCATGGTCTGTCCGCTGGCGAAAATGTACACGCTCGGCAGCGGCTTCATCCCGTCGGCCAACCACGCGGGCGGCCTGCGCTACCACGGCATGAGCCCCATCCTGTCCCAGCTGTACCACGACGGTCTGATGGAGGCCCGCAGCGTCGAGCAGACGAGCGTATTCGAGGCGGCGGAGTATTTCGCCCGCACCGAGGGCATCCTGCCCGCGCCGGAATCCAGCCACGCCATCCGCGCTGCCATCGACGAAGCGCTCAAATGCAAGGAAACAGGGGAGGAGAAGACCATCGTATTTGGTCTGACTGGAACCGGCTACTTCGATCTTGTTGCGTATCAGAGGTTCAACGACCATGTGATGACCGACACCATCCCGACCGATGAGCAGCTCGCCGCAAGCATCGCAAAGCTGCCGAAGGTGGCAGAATGAAATTTCTGCGTACACCCTGTTGACATTTGTTCATGAGGTGTGTATAATAACGCCGTCAATCAAATACAGGACATCCGTTGATCGTCCTCAGAACGCACACGCGGACTGAAGACAGAAGGAATCTCTGGAGAACTCATTGAATTGAGTGCCGAAGGTGCAAGGCGCAAGCCGAATCTCTCAGGCAAAAGGACAGAGCCGCAGCTACAGCTTTTGTAATACGGCACCACAATGAGCAGACCGGAGACGGCCTGCTCATTTTTATTGTTGTATGAAGGAGATACACCGTCATGGCAAACGTACTCGAAACCGGCATGAACTATCTGCAGACGCAGGATCCCGAGGTTGCGGCCTGCATTGAAAACGAATTTCAGCGCCAGAAGCAGAACATTGAGCTGATCGCGTCGGAAAATATCGCCTCTCCCGCCGTCATTGCGGCAATGGGCTCTGTTCTGACAAACAAATATGCCGAGGGCTACCCCGGCAAGCGCTATTACGGCGGCTGTGATTATGTGGACGTGCTGGAGACGATCGCGATCGAGCGCGCGAAAAAACTGTTCGGCGCAGCCTATGCAAATGTGCAGCCGCACTCCGGCGCGCAGGCCAATCTGGAGGTCTACGCAGCGCTTCTGCAGCCGGGCGACACGCTCATGGGCATGGATCTTGCCAGCGGCGGCCATCTGACGCACGGCGCCCGCGTGAATCTCTCCGGCAAGTACTATCACAGCATCAGCTACGGTGTAAACCCTGAGACGGGCCGCATCGACTATGACCAGATCGAGGACCTGGTCCGCCGGTATCACCCGAAGCTGCTCGTTGCCGGGGCGTCTGCCTATCCCAGAGCCATTGACTTCAAGGCCTTTGCCGAGATCGCGCACAAAAACGGCGCGCTGCTCATGGTCGATATGGCCCATATCGCGGGCCTTGTTGCCGGCGGACAGCACATGAGTCCTGTTCCCTATGCCGATGTTGTCACCACGACCACACACAAGACGCTGCGCGGCCCGCGCGGCGGCATGATCCTCTCGCGCGACGAGGAATTTGCCAAAAAGCTCAACAGCGCCGTCTTCCCCGGCACGCAGGGCGGGCCGCTCATGCACGTGATCGCGGGCAAGGCCATCTGCCTGCGCGAAGCGGCGCAGCCGGAATTCAAGGTCTACGCGGAAAATGTTGTGAAGAATGCCAAGGCGCTGGCAGATGCGCTGCTGGCCCACGGCTTTGACCTCGTGACCGGCGGGACGGACAATCATCTGATGCTTGCCGATCTGCGAAAAAAGAATATCACCGGCAGGGAGCTGCAGACGAAGCTCGACGAGGTGCATATCACCGTCAACAAAAACGCCATTCCGAATGACCCGCAGAAGCCCGGTGTCACCAGCGGCGTGCGTATCGGTACGCCTGCCTGCACCACGCGCGGCTTTACGCCGGAGGACATGCCGGTCGTAGCCGACTGCATTGACAAGATCGCAACGGATTTTGACGCGAACCGCGAGTCTGTGCTTGCCGCTGTTGCGGAGCTTGTTAAAAAGCATCCGATCTACGAATGAACACAGCCTGCCTCTGCGTGCGCTTTTTGCCGCTGCTTGTCTAAATCTTGTGCTTTTGGGGAAATTGTAACACAAATGAAATGTTGCACGCATTTACAAACCGGGCACAATATATTATGATAGTGGCACAAGCTCAAGAGAAGGAGGCTGACCGTCGTGAATGACAACACCATCAAGTTTGTGGTACCGGAAGACAGCAGTGAAGAAATGAAGACCATTCTGACCGCCGTATATGGCGCCCTCAGCGAAAAAGGGTATAACCCCATCAATCAGATAGTCGGTTATCTCCTGTCTGAAGACCCCACCTACATCACCAACTACAACAATGCCCGCAGCCTGATCTGCAAGCTCGACCGTGATGAGCTGCTTCAGGAGCTGGTCAAGCATTATCTGTTTTCATAATGGAAAACGATACCCCGGCGGTTCAAAACCGCCGGGGTTTTGCGCTGCAAAAAAGGACGTGCCGCCCGGCACGTCCTTTTTTGAATTATCGCAGGGTAACGCCGAGATCGTTTTTGAGCTTTTCCAGAACGGCGTTCGTGACGTCGGTGGTGTCCTCGTCGGTGAGTGTACGGTCGTCCGCGCGCAGCTCGAGGCTGAACGCGACGCTCTTTTTGCCCGGCGCAATGCCAGGGCCGCGGTAGATATCAAACAGCTGGATGGAGCGCAGCAGCTTGCCGCCGGCCTTCTTGATGCAGGCCTCCAGCATACCGACGGTCATCGCCTCGTCGCACACCAGCGCCAAATCGCGGCTGACGGTCGGGAACTTGGGCAGGCTGTGGAACACGCGCTCCGGCGCAAGCACTGTCTGCAGGCCGGTGAAGTCCAGCTCCGCGACATAGACCTCGCCGCTGATGCCGTAACCCTCCGCGACCAGCGGATGGATCTGACCAATCACGCCGAGCTTTTTGCCGTCGATGACAATATCGGCGCAGCGGCCCGGATGATAGCTCGGATTCTTCGTGTCGGCAATATACGTTGCCGGATGCACGTTCAGCTGATCGAGCAGCGCGTCAATCTCGCCCTTGAGCGTGAAGAAATTCTCGTGTTCGCCATACGTGCCGAAGATCATGCGCTTCGGCTCATCAGGCAGCTTCTGACCCTCGACCGGCAGATAGATCTTACCGATCTCATAGAGCTTGACGCCCTTGTTCTTGAAAGCGAAATTGCGGGAGAGGATATCCAGCATGCTGGGAAGAATGACCGTGCGCATGATGGAGGTATCCTCGCCGAGCGGATTGACGAGCTTGACGGTCTTGCGAAGCGGGCTGTCTGCCGGAATGCGGATGGCGTCGAACGAGGACGGTGAGACGAAGGAATAGGTGATGATCTCGCTGTAGCCCAGCGCTCTTGCCGCTGCACCGGCGGCGTTTTCCAGCTTCTGCTCGTCGGAATAGCCGCCCATGGTGGTCGCGCCGCGCATGAGCGTGGTTTCGATGTTGTTGTAGCCGTAATACCGGGCGACTTCCTCCGCGATATCGGCCATCACGCGCAGATCGGGCCGCCAGGACGGAACCTGGATCATGTCGTCCACGACGGGAACCTCCTCGCGGCGCAGATACTCGATCATATCCGCCTCGGAGATATCCGTGCCAAGCAGCGCATTGATGCGCTTCGGCTCCAGCTTGACCGTGACGGGCTGCGGAACATAGTTCAGCACGTCGATCATGCCGTCCATGACCTCGCCTGCACCCAGCAGCTCGACCAGCTCACACGCGCGGTTGACGGCGGGAACAGTCAGCATCGGGTCAATATCCTTTTCAAACTTCGCGGAAGCGTCCGTGCGCATGCCGAGTGCCAACGCCGTCTTGCGGATAGAGGATCCGAGGAAGTTGGCGGATTCGAAGACTACGTCGACCGTATCATCTACGATCTCGCTGTTTTCGCCGCCCATGACGCCAGCCAGGCCGACCGGCTTCGTCTCGTCGGCGATGACGAGCATATCGGGCTGCAGACTGCGCACATTGCCGTCCAGCGTCGTGAGCGTCTTGTCCTCACCCGCGCGGCGGACGACGATCTTGCCGCCCTTGACGTAGCGATAGTCAAACGCGTGCATCGGCTGGCCGTATTCGACCATGACATAGTTCGTGATATCGACGATATTGTTGATCGGACGAATGCCCGCCGAGCGCAGGCGCTGCCGCATCCACTTGGGGCTGGGCGCGATCTTGACATTGCGCACCATACGCGCCGTGTAGCGCGGGCACAGATCGTCCGCCTGCACGTCGACGTCAAGCAGCTCGCAGAGATCACCCTCTGCGCCGCCCTTGACGACCGGCTCATGGTGCTTCATCGGCACGTTGAACGCCGCGGCGGTCTCACGCGCCAGACCGATGAGCGAGTAGCAGTCCGGGCGGTTGTTCGTGATCTCGAATTCCACGATGGAATCATCGTTGCCGATGACGACATTCATGTCCTCGCCGATCTCGCAGCCCTCGTCATTGAGGATCCAGATGCCGTCGGCATACGCCTCCGGGCAGTCATGCTCGGTCAGACCCAGTTCCTTATACGAGCACAGCATACCGCAGGACTCGACGCCGCGGAGCTTGCCCTTTGTGATGTGGATGCCGCCGGGCAGATAAGAGTTATGCTGTGCGACCGGAACCAGATCGCCCTCGTGCACATTCTGCGCGCCGGTCACGATCTGCACCGGCTCACCGGAGCCGCAGTCGACCATGCAGACCCACATGTGGTCGGAATTTTCGTGCTTTTTCATCGACAGAACCTTGCCGACGACGACGTTTTTGATCTCCGCGTCCATCCGCTCGGTCGTCTCGACCTTCTGACCAGCGAGGGTCATGACAGAGTCGTATTCTTTATCCGTAGCCGTGATGTCAACGAATTCACGGAGCCATTTTCTCGAAATATTCATGTCGTACCCTCCTTAGAACTGAGACAGGAAGCGGATGTCGTTTTCGAAGATCATGCGCATGTCGCTGATCTTGAACCGGCGCATGGCCATGCGCTCAAGACCGATGCCGAAGGCGAAGCCGGAGTAAATTTCCGGGTCAATGCCGCAGCCGGCCAGTACCTTCGGGTGCACCATGCCGGCGCCCAGCAGCTCGATCCAGCCCTCGCCCTTGCAGGTCGAGCAGCCCTTGCCGCGGCAGTTGAAGCACTGCACGTCGACCTCGCAGCTCGGCTCCGTAAACGGGAAATGATGCGGGCGGAAGCGGACGACGGAATCCTGGCCGTACATGGCCTTGATGAGCGTCTCAAGCGTGCCCTTGAGGTCGGCCATCGTGATGCCCTTGTCGATGACAAGGCCCTCGATCTGGTGGAACATGGGGGAGTGCGTCGCGTCGACCTCGTCCTTGCGGTACACGCGGCCCGGGGCCAGAATGCGGATGGGCGGCTGGCCGATGGCTTCCATGGCACGGATCTGCATGGGGCTGGTCTGCGTGCGCAGGAGGACTTCCTCGTCGTCCGTCACATAGAACGTGTCGCTGCGGTCGCGGGAGGGATGGTTCTCCGCGATATTCAGCTTGGTGAAGTTATAGTCGGCAAGCTCGACCTCCGGGCCGTCGAGAATCTTGAAGCCCATGGAGATGAAAATGTCCTTAGCCTCGTCGAGCGCCTTGTTCATCGGATGGCGGTGACCCAGCTGGACAGAGGTTCCGGGGATGGTCACGTCGATGGCCTCGGCCTCCAGTCTGGCCTCCATGGCCTTTTCCTTCAGCTCAGCGCGGACGGTTTCGATTTTTTCCTCAATGGCGGCGCGGACATTGTTCGCGGCCTGGCCCATGACGGGGCGCTCCTCGGCAGACAGCTTGCCCATCGTCTTCAGAACGCCGGTCAGCTCACCCTTCTTGCCGAGAAAGCGCACGCGCAGCGCGTCCAGTTCCCCGGCATCCTTAACGCTTTCCAGCGCGCCGAGCGCTTCCTGCCGGATCTTTTCGAGTTGTTCCTTCATAAACGAATACTCCTTTTCGTGATAATACAAAAAAATAAGCCCTCCGCCCGGAATCGGGACGAAAGACCATGCTTCCGCGGTACCACCCGCTGTTCGCAGAGAAATCCTGCGCTGCTTTTTGCCCGGTAACGGCGGCAATGACCGGCGCGTCCTAATGGGGAAGATCCCGTTCAAACGGCAGCTCACGAGAGAAAGCCCTGCGGCCCAACCGGGAGGCGGCTTCCAGCAAAATCCGCCCTCTCTGTACCCGGTCCATACGGACAGGACAGCTCGATCCTCGCTTTTTCCAGATATCAGCTGCATTTTAGCACAACATACGCCGTTTGGCAACAGCTTTTTCGGAAAAAGTGCAGAAAACCCGGCGGCATGCGCCGCCGGGTGAGAGTTCTTATTGCAGTCCCTTGCCTGCTTTGACCTTGTCAAATTCCGCTTCGATCTGTGCGTCAGGCTCTGCCGTGAGCAGGGAGACGGCGACGATCACGATCACGCTGAAAATGAACGCGGGCAGCAGCTCGTAGATCCCGAACATGCCGCCGAGGGGCTTCAGAACGAGCTTCCAGAAGAAGACCATCACGCCGCCCGCGATCATGCCGGCCACCGCGCCCTGATAGGTCGTACGTTTCCAGAACAGGCACAGGAGCATCAGCGGACCAAAGGCCGCGCCGAAGCCTGCCCATGCAAACGACGTGATGCCGAAGATGGTCGAGTTGGAATTCCCCGCGATCGCCATCGCGACGATGGTGATGAGCACCAGCGTGAAGCGCGAGCACCACATGACCTGCTTCTCCGTCGCGTCCTTTTTGAACACGCCGCGATAGAGATTCTGGCTGACGGCGCTGGCCGAGATCAGCAGATACGAATCAGAGGACGAGATCGCTGCAGCCAGCACGCCCGCGCAGGCAAAGCCCGCGAGGATCGGCGGCAGATAGGACGTGGCCGCGTCGATGAAAATATTTTCCGCGTCGTTGTTGGACAGATAATCAAGACCCGCAACGCTGCGGCCTACAACGCCGATAAACACGGCGGCAGCCATCGAGATCACGACCCAGATGATCGCCACGCGGCGGGAGCGGCCCAGCTCATGCTCCGAGCGGATGCCCATGAACCGCAGCAGAACCTGCGGCATGCCGAAATAGCCAAGGCCCCACGCGAGGCAGGACGCGATGGACAGCGCACCGTAGGGACGGCTCGCGCCGAAGGCGTTGACCTCTGTGGTCGAGGGCGTTGCCGAGCGCACCATGGAGAAGAAGCCGTCGATGCTTTTTGCATTTTCAATGACCGTGTTCAGTCCGCCTGCGGAGATGACCGACAGGATCAGGATCAGCACCAGCACCGTGACCATCACGACGCCCTGCATGAAATCAGACGCGCTCTCGGCCAGATACCCGCCGAGGAACGTGTAGGCCAGCACGAACACCGCCGCAACGATCATCATGCCGCCATAGGAGAAGCCAAACAGATTCGCGAACAGCTTGCCGCACGTGGACAGGCACTGCGCCGCATAGACGCTGAAGAAAATGATGATAATGAGCGAGCAGATCGTCATGATGATCTTTTTCTTCTCATGGAAGCGGTTCGAGAAGAAGTCCGGCAGCGTGAACGCATTCACAGCGATCGAATACCGGCGCAGGCGCTTCGAAACGATCAGGAAGTTGAGGTACGTGCCGATGGCAAGGCCGATACACGTCCAGCCCGCGTCCGCAAGGCCTGTCCAATACGCAAGGCCGGGCAGACCCATCAGCAGATACCCGGACATATCAGATGCTTCCGCGCTGAACGCTGTGACCCACGGGCCGAGACTGCGTCCGCCGAGGAAATACGATTCCGCGTCCTTGTTTGCGCGTCCGGCAAAATAAATGCCGATACCGACGACGGCGGCCATGTACAAAACCATAGCCAGCAGATGCTGCAAATTTGCTCCACTCATAACTCATTTCTCCGTTTCTTATCTCTTGACACATTACAATAATTCATATATAATATCAAGGAAATTCATAACATGCGCGTATGATAGCACGTTAAAGTGAAAAAAGCAAGAGGTTTTTCAGATGGATACGAAGAAATATGAGGCTTTTGAAAAAACGGTGGAGCTGTCGTCCCTGACGAAGGCTGCGCAGGAGCTGGGCCTCACGCAGTCCGGCGTCAGTCATATGCTCTCCGCTATCGAGGCGGAGCTTCAGCTGCCGCTTTTAAAGCGCACGCGCACCGGCGCGCGCCTCACGCCCGAGGGCGAGCAGATGATGCCCTATATCCACGAGATCGTGCGGCAGGAAAAGCTGCTGCGGCAGGCCGCGGCTAGCCTCCACACGCTCGTTACCGGGAAGATCCGCATCGGGACCTTCACCAGCGTCGCCACACACTGGCTGCCCGCTATGATGATGCAGTTTCAGAAGGAGCACCCACGGGTGGATTTCCAGCTTTTTAACGGCGACTATCACGACATCGACACCTGGCTTGGCGATGGCAGCGTCGATCTGGCGTTCACGACGCTCCCGGCCCGTCCGGGCTGCCGGTGTACGCCGCTGTACGAGGATGCGCTGGCCGCCGTTCTGCCGAAGGGCCACCCACTGGCGGAAAAACTGGTCTGCCGGGTCGAGGATCTGGCAAAGCAGCCGTTTATTTCGCTCCTGGAATCCTCCAACCATGATGTGCGCCGCGCGTTCCGCGCTGTCAAGGCCAAGCCGAACATCCGTTTTGAGACGAAGGACGACTACGCCGTCATCGCCATGGTACGGCAGGGCCTTGGCGTGAGCATTATGCCGTCGCTGCTGCTGCGCGGCAACACGGACGGCGTGGAGATCCGCCCCATCGACCCGCCCGCCAGCCGTACCATTGCCCTTGCCGCTGCGACCGATGCCCCCGCTGCTACCCGCTTTGCAGACTTTGCGTCCCGCTGGGTCAAAGAGAATACCTGAAAAAATCTGGGCCGCTGCGGTTTGCAGCGGCCCAGAACGTTTATTTCCGGCTTAAACGGGCTTCCATATAGTTGTGTGCGGCGGTTTCAAATTCGTCGGCGAGGGGAGAAAGCTCCACGTTTCCATATTTCCGCTCGAGCGCGGTCTGGAGGATCAGGTCAGCCAGCTTCGGGTTTTTTGGAAGCAGGCAGCCGTGGGAATAGGACGCAAATACGTTCTTATATCGCGAGCCCTCTGTTCCGTCCTCGCCGTTGTTGCCATAGCCCTCAAGGATCTTGCCGAGCGGCTTCACGCCGGGGCCGAGATACGTCTTGCCGGAGTGATTTTCAAAGCCGACAATCTTGCATCCAGCTTCGTCGCACGTAAACATATAATTGCCGATCATGCGCTGCTCGGAGCCGACGGTGTAGAGATCAAGCGCACCCGTAAAATCGCACTGCTGTCCGTCCCAGGTCTTGTAATACTGCCCCAGCATCTGATAGCCGCCGCAGATGGCGAGCACAGGCACACCATCCTCGATCGCAGCCTTCAGCTCGGCAGTCTTTTCACCCTTCAGATCGTCCAGCAAAACCTCCTGCTCAAAATCCTGCCCGCCGCCGATGAAGATCAGGTCGCAGTCCTTTGCGGTGAAGTGCGCTCCGATGGGAACCGGGACGATATTCGCCTGCATGCCGCGCCACTCGAGTCTGCGCTGCATGCACAGCACATTCCCGCGGTCGCCGTAGAGGTTCAGAACGTCGGGATATAAATGATAGATGTTCAGTTCCATAGCTTACTCCCAGAATTGCTTGTAGCCATACGTTTTGCTGATCGTGCCGCGCAGGGCCAGCATGGCCGTGTAGGTCGGCATGACGAAGACCGGCAGCTTATGCGCTGTCGCCTGCTCCATGAGCTTTCCGTAGTCCTTCTGCACATGCAGCTTCTCCTTCGGGAACCCGGCATAGAGGAAGCGCAGCGCCATATCCTCTGCGCGCGTACCGGACAGATAGACCTCACGGAGCGTATCGCCCATGTCCGTCAGGCGCTCAAAGGCCACGTCCCAGATCCAGCTGACGTCGCGGCCGTCCTGCGTCCTGTCGTTGAGACAGGCGGCGAAGACGAACGGCTCTTTGCGCTGCGTCAGGAAGCTCAGTACCTGGTTGCAGCCTGCCGGATTCTTGATCAAAATCATGCGCACATCCGTGCCGCCAATCTCGAATTTCTCCATGCGCCCGAAGCCGCAGGCAAAGCGGGACAGCGCCTGCGCCGCATTTGAAAGCTCCAGCCCCATGGCCTTTGCTGCCGCCATGGCTGCGCAGGCGTTATAGATATTGTATCCGCCCGGCAGATTGACCGTCGCGGGGATCTCCGTTTCGCCGTCCCGGAAAACGACTTCGGAATGCTCCTCGTCGCTCAGGACGACCTTACAGACGCAGATATCCGGCTTCGGACGGGCATATCCGCAGTGCGGGCAGCGGTAGCCGCCCAGATGGCCATAGGTCACAAAGTCATATTCGTACTCACTCTTGCACTTGATGCAGTACGGCGCGTCGGAAACCTCTGTGACCCGTGTTTCGTAGATCGGCGTGCTGACACCGTAGAAAAGAACGGAATTTGGTACGTCGTCATGGAGGCTCGTGATAAGAGAATCGTCTGCGTTCAGGCACAGAACGGCGTTTGGGCTGTTCTGCGCGCCGATGCGCAGATTTTCAAGCGTATGCGTGACCTCGCCGTAGCGGTCGAGCTGGTCGCGGAACACGTTGGTGAACACGATCACCTTTGCGTCGACATATTTGCTGATGAATTTCAGCGCCGCCTCATCCGCCTCAATAAGCGCGTGCGAGTATCTGCAGCGGCCTGTGAGCGTGGAGTGGACGGCAAATTCAGCCGTGACGCCGGAGAGGAGGTTTGCACCGGATTTGTTTGCAAAGTAAGAAATTCCAGCGTCCTGCCACGACTGCTCGATCATGCGCGAGGTCGTGGTTTTGCCGTTGGTGCCCGTGACGATTACGGTCGTCACGTTCCTTGCAAGTTCACCCAGCAGGTTCGGGCAGAGCTTGAGCGCTACGCGCCCGGGAAAATCCGTGCCGCCTCTGCCCAGCAGGCGGATCAGGGCCCTGCAGAGCTTGCAGGCAAGCACTGCAGTCATCACTCGTAATTTCATGTCCATCTTATATCATATTTTTCCGCAAAACTCAACTGGTTACGAAAGATTTACAAAATTGTGCTTGTAATGGTTGTCATAATCTGATATAATGCAGTCGAATTGTTTCGAAAACGCGCCGTTCCGGTTTGGGAACGGGAAAAAGGAGTCTGTAAACCATGCGAAAGGCAAGAAAATTTCTGTGCCTGCTGCTGTGCGCCGGGATACTTCTGTCCATGAGCGCGTCCGTGCTTGGCGCAAACAACAAGTACAGCAGCTGGTTCCAAACAAACTATGACGAGATCAGCAAGCTTGGCCTGATGCCGGAGTCATTCAATGGTCTGGATCTGACAAAGAACATCACGCGCGGAGAGATGTGCGAGCTGGCAGTCTTTGCGTTCGAAAAGGCTACCGGCAACGACATCGACCTGTCAAATGAATCGTTCAGCGGCTTTACGGATACGTCGGATGAAGACATTGTCAAGGCACATCTGTACGGCATTGTCAACGGCTACGAGGACGGCTCATTCCGCCCCAATCAGCTTCTGACACGGCAGGAATTCTTCAAGCTCATTGAAAACTTCTGCACGGCAGCCGCGTTTTCTCCAAAAGTGACCGATGGTGCGCTGAACGGCTTTGCTGACGCCGGATCGGTCTCCTCCTGGGCGAAGGAGGCTGCGCAGATCTGCGTGAGCTACTCCTATGTACAGGGCACGAAGCTCGGAAGCGGCACCTATCTGAACCCCAAGAGCAATGCCAGCCGGCAGGAAGCCATGACGATGTTCCTGCGCTGCTATAAGACCATCCAGTGGTTTTACGACGAAAACATCAAGAGCGCGACGGTCGTTGTCGATCAGATCAACCTGAACGTTACCGTAACGAGCGTCAGCAAGACCATGTATGTCTGCCAGACAGGCTACATCAACGTCCGCGATTCGTGGACGACCAGCAGCACGAAGGTCGGCGAGCTGAGCTACAACGCCACCGTCACCGTTACCGGCATCACGACCACGACCTCTGACGGACACCAGTGGTACCGCATCAAATATAACGGCATCACAGCCTATGTCCGTGCGGATCTACTCTCCGACAAGAAGGACAGCACTGTTACACCGGGCAGCGGCAGCGGCTCCGGCAGCGGCGGCACCGTCTCCGGCTCCGGAAAGGCCAGCGAGATCGCGAACTTCGCTATGGGCTTCGTCGGCTACAGCTACGTCTGGGGCGGCAAGAGCCCGTCGACCGGCTTTGACTGCTCCGGCCTCATGTATTACGTCCTGACACAGTACGGCTACTCCATGAACCGCGTCGCCAACGACCAGATGAGCCAGGGTACCTATGTTTCCCGCAGCGACCTGCAGGTCGGCGACCTCGTCTTCTTTGGCTACAGCGGCTATGCGAACCACGTCGGCATGTACATCGGCGGCGGCAACTTTGTCCATGCCTCCACGCCGTCCACAGGCGTCCGCGTCAATTCGCTTGACGAATCGTATTACAAGACCCGCTTCCTGTGTGGGCGGCGCATCATCTGACGATCAAATCATGACATACCGGCCCCCGGTCTGCTAAAAAAGCGCCGGGGGCTGCGCAT
>JABLTK010132510.1_pt1 | contig 14147 bp, 10 predicted proteins | sample 7160131 | NCBI WGS metagenome assembly JABLTK01 (sample SAMN14651221, study PRJNA627086) | human gut metagenome | isolation source: feces | host: Homo sapiens
AATTCAAAATCTATTGTTTGAATTCCCGGGGCAAGTGGGGGTACGGAAGTTGTCTTTTCATTGTTGTTTAGTGGCATGATGAAAAATTTAACGGGTGCCGTTTTAGTATTGTGGCGTTTTTCTACGTATCACATAGTGCTGATTATAGGTGGAATTTTATTTGTGTTTGTGAAGAATCATTATGAGAGAAAAGAAAGTAAGATCAATTTAGAAGGGATGTAGTATATGCGAATCGGACTATTTACAGATGCATATTTACCGGATATTAATGGGGTTGTTTCAAGTGTGGCAACCCTTAAACACGCTTTAGAAGAGCTGGGGCATACGGTATTTATTATTACGAATCATAAGGGGACAAAGATTGTAGAAGATGAGGATGGTCATATTCTTCGTTTACCGGGTTTTGAAATCAAGAAGTTTTATGGTTATAAGATGTCGAGTCCACTGCAATTTAGTGCGGATGCCTACATTGAAAGAATGGACTTGGATGTCATTCATATTCAGACCGAAGCGGGTGTAGGTATGTTTGGTCGTCAGATGGCGAAGGTTTTGCACATTCCTATTGTATACACGTATCATACGATGTATGAGGATTATACGCATTATTTTAATCCGCTTGATTTTGATTCGGTTGAAAAATTAGGGAAGAGTGTGATTCGTACTTTTTCTCGTGTCATGGCCAATGGTTCGCAAGCAGTGATTGCGCCGAGTGAAAAGACGAAGCAGGCTTTATTGCAGTATGGTGTAATAGCACCTATTTATATTGTTCCGACAGGTTTGGATTTGTCGGAGTATGATCGTAAAAATTTAGATGAAAATAGAGTTCAAAGTATTCGTGAAGAGTTAGGTTTTACAAGTGAAGATCGTATTGTGGTCTTTGTAGGGCGTATTGCCAAAGAGAAGGCAATCGAAATTCCGATTGAGGCGATTAGTAAGAATGCAGATCCACATTTACACTTAGTCATTGTGGGTGGTGGTACGGATATGGAGTATTACCAGGATTTGGCTAAGAAGTATAATGTTTCGGATCGTGTGCATTTTACGGGTAAGATTCCTAAGGAAAATATTGCCTATTATTATGCGGCTTTCGATTGTTTTGTATCCGCTAGTTTATCGGAAACACAAGGAATGACATATATTGAGGCTTTAGCGAGTGGCCTATTAGTGTTTGGACGTCGTGATGAGGTGTTGAAGGATTTGGTGGATGAAGGCAAGTCTGGATATTATTTTGATGATGCCAATGAGCTAAGTCAAAAGTGGGATGTTTTCTTTAGTAAATCAAAAGAAGAAAGAGATGCATTAAGAGCGTATTGTATTTCTAAAACAGCGCCTTATACAGAGAGTATGTTTGCGCATAAGGCATTGAGTGTTTATAATCAGGCGATTGATGATTATAAGCGTGCCTATCATGTGGAGCGCATTCGTATGGTGGATGATTTTGTTCGTTTAACTGTGATGCGTGATTGCGATAATGAACCAGTCAAAGTAATGATTCCAACGGATGATTTCTTTGACTTAAAGATCACAAAGGATACAATGTTAGATGCATATTTGATTGACAACTATTTGGATATGCAGTTATTCTATAAGGCGTTTGAGTTAATGAAAAAGCGTGTTTTCTCAAATGATTATACGTCGTATCAAATGGTGCAATATGGAAAGAAATATTTGGGGCTAGATGAAGATCAGGCTTTGGATATTATTCATGAATTTATGGAACGTCATTGGATTGACGATAAGGAGTATGCCTTTGATAAGGCGCAGGCTTGGCATTCGTATGGTCAGCCTAAAATGCAGATTTGTCAAAAGCTAAAAAGAGCGGGCATCGCGGATGATGTAATTGAGGATGCTTTGGCAAGTTTGGATGTGGAAACAGAGCGTAGTAATGCGATCAAATTGGCTCGTCGTTTAGCGCATTCGCTAAAAGAGCAGTCGAGCCGCATGCAAAGGCAGACGCTAGTGAATAAGTTAGTGACGAAGGGATATTCGTTTGAATTGGCGAAACAAGTGTCGGAGTCGATTGAATTGGATGAAAATGATGATGAGGCACTACAAAGAACGATTGCGAAAGCGAAGCGTTTATATGCGACGTTTGATCAGCCTAAGCGTAATCAGAAGATTCAGACGTATTGCGTTCGTAAAGGATTTAATATATCAGCTATAAAAGAGGTTTTGGAAGGGGAAAGTGAATGAGAATTAATGAGATTACTCAGGAACAAAAAGTAAATATTAAGTGTTTGATTTCAAAGTGTGACAAGGGAAAAACCGTGAAGGATACACCTTATTTGTCTTTGATTTTAGAGGATGCGACAGGTGTATTGGATGCGAAATTTTGGAATTTAACGAATGAGCAGATTGAGCAGTATAAGGCGGGTCAGATTGTTGAGGTATTTGGAGATTCGATCATTCATAGAAATGCCGTTCAGTTAAGAGTGAGAAAAATGGTGGTCTTAGAAGGTGAAGATATTTCGGATTATGTAAGATTAGCGCCTATGTCTCGTACTGAAATGGAAGAGGAAGTAAAGACTTTGATGAATGAGATCACAGATTCGAATTTGTATTGTGTGGTTGAAGAAGTATTAGAAGAAACGAAGGATTTATTCTATACATATCCGGCTGCCACAAGAAATCACCATAATTTTGTGGGAGGACTTGCCTATCATTCAATTAGTATGGCACGTGTAGGACTAGATATTTGTCGTCAATATCCATTCTTGGATAAGGGATTATTGATTGCAGGTATCTTGATGCATGATGTTGGAAAGATTGATGAGTTGAGTGGTCCGGTTCTTCCTGAATATACAAATGAGGGGAATTTGTTGGGGCACATTAGTATTATGAATAATCGTTTGGATCGTGTGGCTGAAAAGCTGGGTGTAAACGATAAAGAGTGTGTTTTATTGTTGAAGCATATGATTTTGGCGCATCATGGAAAGATGGAGTTTGGATCTCCTGTCCTTCCTATGATTCCAGAAGCGGAAGTGTTAACTTTATTAGATAATCTAGATGCGCGTATGTATATGATGAAGCAGAGTTTAGATACAACGCAGCCAGGTCATTTTGGACCTCGTGTCTTTGCGTTAGAAGGTCGTATGATTTATCATCGAAAAGGAGAAGATGAAGAATGAAAATAGGTTTTGTATCATTGGGATGTTGTAAAAACTTAGTGGATTCTGAACAGATCATGAGTATGATCAAGAGGGGTGGTCATGAAATTGTGGCCAATCCTAAGGATGCACAGGCTATTATTGTGAATACTTGTGGTTTTATTGAGAGTGCCAAAGAGGAGAGTATCAATACGATTTTCAAGATGGCGAAGTATAAAGAGAGAAACTTAGAGAAGTTGATTGTGTGTGGTTGTTTGGCTCAAAGATATACAGATACATTAAGGGAAGAGATTCCTGAAATTGATGCGGTTATCCCGATTCGTGAGTATGATACTTTGGCAAGTCAGCTACAGAAGCTATTAGGTTCAGATACATTATTGGATAAGGCAGAACGAGTGATTACGGGAAATCCTTGGCAGGCGTATGTAAAGATTAGTGATGGTTGTTCGAATCGTTGTGCGTATTGTGCAATTCCTTTGATTCGTGGAGATCAAAAGTCTCGTACAATTGAGGATATCATGGAAGAGGTCAACTATTTGGCAAGTATTGGAGTGAAAGAATTAACTTTAATAGCCCAAGATACAACGAAGTATGGTTTGGATAATTATGGAAAGTTGATGCTTCCTGAATTATTGCGTCAAGTATCTAAAGTTGAGGGTCTTCATTGGATTCGTGTTCTGTATATGTATCCGGATGAAATTGTGGATGATGTATTGCAGGCCATGAGTGAGAGTAAAAAAATTGTTCCTTATTTTGATATCCCTATGCAGCATGCGAACAATCGTTTGTTGAAATTAATGAATCGTAGAGGACCCAAAGAGGATGTATTAAAGGTTGTGGATAAGATTCATACGATGTTTCCAAATGCGACTTTGCGTACAACTATGATTGTTGGTTTCCCTACAGAAACGGAAGAAGAGTTTGAAGAACTTGTGGATTTCATTAAGGAAATCAAATGGGATCGTATGGGTGCTTTCACATATTCGAAGGAAGAAGATACGCCTGCTTATGATATGGATGGTCAGATTGATGAAGAGATTCAAAATGAGCGTTTGGCTAGATTGATGGCGGTTCAGGAAGAAATCTCTAAAGAGAAGAATCAGGAAAAGATTGGTAGGGTCATTGAAGTTCTTGTTGAGGAAAAAGAAGGTTTGGTGGATCGTTATCGTGGAAGAAGTGCTGCGGATGCACCGGATGAAGTGGATGGTCAGGTCATCTTTACAAGTGATGAGCCTTTAGAATTAGGTTCTTTTGTGAAGGTGAAGATTACAGATGCCAAATCTTATGATGTTTACGGTACATGTGTAAGCGAATAGTTGGATTGGATCCCATTGTATTTGAGGATTCGAAAATCTTGATTGTGGGTTCTATGCCAAGTGCAATTAGTTTGAAGGAACAGATGTATTATGCGAATAAAAATAATCGGTTTTGGAAGATATTAAAAGAAATCTTTCAAACAGAAGACAAGATTGAATTATTAAAAGTATCGCATATTGCACTTTGGGATATTTGTCATTCGTGTATAAGAAAGACGAGTGCGGATAGTGAGATCAAAGATATTGAGCCAAATGATATTCCAAAATTATTAGATTCATATAAAAACATTGAGAAGGTCATTTGTAATGGAAGGACAAGTCAGAATACAATGCAGAAGTATTTTCCGAATATTGAAACAGTATATTGTCCTTCGACTTCGAGTGCCAATGCACAGTTTTCGTTAGAACAATTGATTGAAATATATAAGAAGGAGTTTTATGAATAAACTATATTGGGCAAAAGTAAAGGCGGATGCGAAGGTTCCGCAAAAGCGTTATGAAGATGCAGGGTATGATTTATATCCTTGTTTTGAAGAAGATTATATGGTGATTGAGCCTCATGAAACGAAGTTAGTTCCATTGGGTGTGGCAAGTGCGTTTGATCCAGAGTTCGTTATGATTTTAAAAGAGCGTGGTTCAACAGGAACAAAGGGAATTGCACAAAGAAGTGGTGTTATTGATTCTGGTTATCGCGGTGAATATATGGCTCCGGTCACAAACTTGAATACGAAGCGTGTGGTTATTAAAAAACAAGATGTAGAATATAAGGAAGATGCGATTATATATCCATATGAAAAGGCTATTTGTCAGGGTGTATTATTGCGTATGCCTCAGTTAGAAAGTGAAGAAATTTCATTTGAAGAGCTTCAGTCTATGGAGTCTGAAAGAATGGCTGGAAAGTTAGGAAGTTCAGGAAAATAATAGAGTCTATTGTCTTAAAGACAATAGGCCTTTTTTTATGCAAAATTTCATTAAAAAAAGGATGATTTTTCGATATTATAACCAATCTATAACCATGTGAAGATTATACTAGTCTCAGATAATGAAAGGGTTATATCGATAACTATAATAAAGGAGGACTTTATATGCTAAAGAATTTGAAAAAAGCAGCCGCAATTGTATTATCATTTGCGATGGCCGTTCAGTTTGGTTTAGCAGACTCTTACTATGTAAATGCGGTGGAAGAACCGGTTGAACCTCAACAAGAGGAAACAACAACGACTGCACCACAAGAGCAAGAGCAAGAGGAAGTGCCAACAACTGAAGAAGAAACCCCTCAGCAACAGGAAGAGGAAGCTCAGCCTGCAGCAGAGGAAGAACCACAGCCTGCAGCAGATGAAGCACAACCACAGCCTGTTGAACAAGCAGAGGTTAAGGTTTCTTATGTAAAAGAAGATGGTACTGATTTGATGGAATCTGTAACAGCTACTTATGATGTTGGTTACAGATTGGATCAAGATACAAATGTATTCAAAGAAGCTCATGAAGCATTTGAATTTGAATATGCATTTGTGAATGGTAACAAAGAAAACAAAATCACTAAGGATCAAGTTAAAGCTTCTGGTTTAACAGTAACTAGTGATATGACGAGTTTAACTCTTGTTTATAAGGAAAAGGCTAGTACAGAAAAACCTAAGAAAGCTAATAAACAAGAACCTGCTAAAACAGAAACTACGTCTGAAAGTGATGATGCTTCTGATGCCGACACGACTGAATCTCAAGAAACAGCAGTACAATTAACTGAGTTCTTTGTCGTAGCAAGTCAGAACCAAGTAACAAAAGGTGAAACAGCTCAATTAACATTGACTATTAAACCTGATAACTATCCTAATAAAGATGTAACTTGGTCTTCATCAAATGAAGCAATAGCTACAGTAGATGGAAATGGTTTAGTAACAACTCATGAAGTTGGAACTGTAACAATTACAGCAACATTGAAATCAGATCCAGCTATTTCATCAAGTGCAACAATCGTAGTCAATCCAATTAAGGTAAGTAAGATTACTGTAAATGGTTATGGTAAAGATTATTTAGTAAAAGGAAATACTGTTACATTAACAACAACCGTTGAACCAAGTGATGCAGCTAATAAGAGTATTGTTTGGTCTTCATCAAATGAAGAAGTTGCGACAGTTGATCAAAACGGTAAAGTAACAGCAGTAGGTCAAGGTACAGTTTCAATTAAGGCAATGAATGATGATTCAGGTGTCTATGGTGAACAAGTAATTACTGTTTATGATAATACGCCAGCTAATTATAAGGTGCATGTGTATGTTACAAATGAAAATCAGAAAACCACTTATACAATCAATATTCCTAAAGATGGTACAGTAGTAACTCCAGCTTCAGTTGCTCAAAATACAACAGGAAATGGTAGAACATTAGTTACTAAAGCAGAAATTAGAGTGTTAGATGAATTGGGTAGCCAACCAAATTGGGCAAATATTTCTTCAAAACCAATTGTAACTGCATTTAGATACTATAATGGTAAATTACAATATAAAACTACTTCAAATTCTGCATGGGCAACTGTAGGAAGTAATCAAAGAATTTATGATTTTAGTAATATCCAGTATAAAGCTGATGAAACAGGAAGCTATAATTCTACAGATGTTAAAGTCACAATAGGTGATTGGCCTTATGGAGCAAATGCTTCTACAAGTGAAATATACAAAACTATTCAGATTCAGGTTTATAATAATGAAACGAAAAAAAATGTTTATGATTCTGGGGTTATGCGTTATGCGAATGGTTCGAATGGTAATTATGGAAAAGTAAACTTTATTTGCGATACATCTAAGTATGAAGTAGTGAAGGTTGAAAGATATTTTTCTAATACATCTAGTTCAAACTATGGCTCAGCGGATAAAGTATACGAAGGTACAATACCTTCAGATTTATCAGTGTAATTTACTAGTAATAATAGTTATTATTACTATACGCCAACTCACGAACACTATAAATTTATAGCGTATGTTCAAGCTAAAACTATTCATGTAAAATATGATGCAAATAGTGGTACAGGAGCACCTAAAGGAACAACTGTTAAATCAACTGAAAAAGTAACAGTAGATTCAACAACTCGTCCAACTCGTGAAGGATATATTTTTACTGGATGGGCATATGGCGGAAGGTTATATCAAGGTGGAGAATCGTTTGATGCTCCAATAAGTGACGTTACATTTGTTGCTCAATGGGCAAAAGCAAGTGATGTAATTAACTATACTGTAAATGATTCGAAAATGGGTTCGGTTTCTAGATCTTATGAACGTATTGGTGAAACTGTACAGGGTAAAGTTCAAGGATCAACAGCTATTGCGAAGACTGGATATCAATTTGTGAAATGGGTTAAAGGTACAAATCCAGATGGAGATGCAGTTTCAACGGATGTTGAATACAAACCAACTACAAAAGGAACTTACATGGCTGTATTTGAAGCTGTGAAAAGTGATTTAGTAGTTCGTTATGTAGAAGACACCACTGATGGAAAAGAAATTTCAGCAAGCGAAACAAAGAGTTACAAGTATGGAGAGAGTTATACTGTAGAAGCAAAAGATATTAAAGGATATCGTTTAATATCAGAATCACCAATTACAGGTACTAAAGGTGTAGCAAGAGAAGAAATTGTTTTTACTTATACACAGAAAAAAGGTAAAGTTGTTTATAATCTTGGTCCAAATGGATCTTGGGGAAACGGAAGTCCTGAGAATGTAGTAGAATTTGATACTGCTAAAGGTAAATGGGCATATAACTATGGTTTTGACAAAGGTGATAAATTTGTCGTAACGGAGAGTGTTCCAACATCTTCAGATAATGCTGTATTTGTTGGATGGTATGATAAGAAACGTGATGCAACACCAGCAACGATGAGAAAAGTTGGAGATATAATTACGTATCCTTATACAGAATCGTCTAAAACGAATTCTTATACATTGGATGCTTTGTGGGAAAAATTACAAGGTGCTAATATAGTATTACCTTATGATGGAAAAGAACACTCATTAGATGAATTTACAGTTAAATTTGCGAATGAGAATTTACAAGGTTGGACAGATAGTGCTAGTTCATTAGTTCAAGCATCAAATATTCAATATCGTTTAAAACAAGATGGTAGAGAAGTAAATGAGTGGGGTGCAATGCCTATCTTTAAAGATGCTGGTACTTATACTATTGAAGCAAAAGCAACAGTTAATGGTGTTGAATTAACAGCAGAAGCTACATTAACAATCAATCCTAAGAATGTCACTTTAACAACAGAGGGTGCAACAAGAGCGTATAATGGACAACCATTAACAGCTCCAGGTACAATTACAGGATTCGTAGAAGGCGAAGGTGCTAAGGTAGTAACAACGAAATCTCAAACAGCAGTTGGGCAAACATCAAATGATGAATATAACATTGTTTGGAATGAAAACACTACAGAAAGCAACTATGATGTTAAGGTTGGTGAAATAGGAACATTAACAGTAACAGCTCAGAGTATTAAAGACAGTGAAAAGATCACAGTCGGAACATTAAGCAATGTAGTTTACACTGGTAAGAAACAAGAACAAGAACCAGCAGTAACAACACAAGATGGAAAGACAAAGCTAGTCAAAGGAACTGACTACACATTGTCATACAGTGAAGATACTAAGAACGTTGGAGAAGTAACCGTAACCGTAACAGGTAAAGGAAACTATTCAGGAAAAGTTCAAAGAAAATATCACATCACTAAAGCTCCATTGACAGTAACAACAGAGGGTGCAACAAGAGCGTATAATGGACAGCCATTAACAGCTCCAGGTACAGTTACAGGATTCGTAGAAGGCGAAAACGCAGAACTACAGGTAACAGGAAAACAGACAGACGTTGGATCATCTAAAAACACTTATAACATCGTTTGGACAGAAACAACGAAGGCAGATAACTACCAGGTATCTGACACAGTCGGAACATTAACAGTAACAGCTCAATCAATTGATCCAGGTACAGATCCAGAAAACCCAAACCCAGACTACACAGGTGCTAAGGTAAATAGTCCTAAGGATGAAGTATATGATGGTAATGAACACAAGTGGATCCCTACAGTAACAGATAAGGCTGATAAGAAATTAAAAGCTGGTAAAGATTACACAGTAGAATACTCAACTAAGAACTTCAAAGATGTAGGAACAATCGATATAACTATTACAGGTATTGGTAACTACACTGGAACAGTTAAACGTTCTTATAAAGTAACTCCTAAGGAATACACAGTAACTACAGATAGTGCAACTAAGACTTATTCTGGTACTGCATTAACAGCTGGTGGTAAGGTAGAGGGTATTGTTTCTGGTGAAACAGTCGAATTTACTACTACTGGTAGTCAGACTGAAGTGGGTACTTCTAAGAATACTTATGAGTTAGTATGGAAGTCTGCTAAGGCTACTAACTATACATTGGCTAAGGAATCTATTGGTAAATTAACTGTTAAGGCTAAGTCAATTGTTCCTGATGATAAGAATACTCCTGAATCAGACAAGACTGGTATTACAGTAAGTGAACCAAGTGATTCTAAGTATGATGGTAAGGAACATAAAGAAGTATTAACTGTAACAGATACTAAGACTGGTAAAGAATTAGTGGCTGGAACAGATTACTCAGTAACTTATAGTTCAGATCTAGTAAATGCTGGTACAGTGAAGGTAACGGTAGCTGGATTAGGTAACTACACAGGATCATTCACTAAGACTTATAAGATTACTAAGCGTTCTGTAACATTGACAAGTGCTACAGTAAGCAAAGTATATGATGGTAGTGCATTAACGAATACTTCTATCACAGTAAGTGGTGATGGATTCGTAGAGGGTGAAGGTGCTACATAATCGGTAACTGGAACTCAGACAGAGGTTGGAAATAGTGCTAACGCATTTGAATACAAATTAAATGAAAATACATTAGCTTCTAACTACAACATTACTAAGGTTGTTGGTACATTAACAATTACAGCAGCTCCGGCTCCTGTAACTCCAGCAACACCAAGTACACCAAGTAGTACAACTAGTACAACGCCTCGTACTCCAAGTGCTCCTCAGGTAACGACTCCTGTTGAAACAGTTGAAAAAGAGACAACTCCTAAGGCTGAACCTAAGAAAGAAGAAAAGGTTGAAGAAGAGTATACACCTAAGGCATCACCTCAGTACTATTGGGCATTAATCAACTTGATTTGTGCAATCTTAACAGTATTATTCGGATTATTATTGTTGATTTCTAAACGTCATAAAGATGAAGATGATGACGAAGATGATGATGAAACAAAACAACAAACAAATAATGATGATGAAGAGAATGAACAAGAAAAGAAACGTGGATTATTCACTCGCGTACTTGCAGTTCTAATCGCAATCGTATCTGTTGTATTCTTCCTAGTAACTGAAGACTTAAGTCTTCCTTGGACTTGGACAGATCAATGGACAATTTGGATGGTTGTTATTGGATTAGTACAAATCGTAGTATTCTTCGTAGGACGTAAATGGAAAAACGTTGATAACGACGATGAAGACGAAGAAGCACAACAAGCTTAATAAAAGTTAATAACACAAAAGGAGTAGCCTCGTGCTACTCCTTTACTGTCCAATATCCATTTCGATTTGAGCCTTTACGCAACCTATTTAATATGCGCTTAATAGTTGAACGGGATAGGTTGAGCTCTATTTGAGTGATTTTTGGGTTCATTTTAATGAATTGTATGATATCGGGTTCATTGGGTTCATTTACTTTGAACCCGATTTTATTATCATGATACTTAAAAGCCCATCCTAGTGCTTACTAGAATGGGATCTTTGTCGTTAATAGTTTCCTGTATAGTTCTACACCTTTGTATAGGATGTCTTCATCAAAGGTGAACTTATTTGAGTGTAATGGAATGGTGTCTCCCGTACCTAAAAAGAAGAAGATGGATGGGGCTACGTTTCTATAGTAGCCAAAGTCTTCACTGATAAGTACAGGGCTTTCTAGTTTGTTGACTAGATTGTTTTTGTATAGTGCATAGAATAATTCTTCGTTGTTGAATACGGGTGGATAGTGGTGATTCACTTTGAAGTTGACTTGTACTTTATATTTTTTTGTTGCGTTATTCATGTTTTGTTCAATGATATCAACAATTTGATCAAATACCCTTGGATCATAATAGCGAATCGATCCTCTTACGTGAGCTTGGTCGGCAATGATATTGAAGGCTTGGCCAGAATGGAAAGTGCCAAAGTGTAATAGGTGGAATGTATTGTTGTCAAAAGCTTTTTCCTCTTGTTCTAAAGACTTTTGTAGAATTTCTACACAAGCCGTTAGTGCATTGATTCCATTTTGAGGTTGGGCTGCATGACTGGCCTTCCCTTTTACTAGTAATTCGAATTCGCATCCGCCTGCCATCATTTCATTAGGACGTGTATAAACTTTGCCTTTTTCAAGTTCTGGATAGATGTGTGTTCCGTAGATGGCGGCAATATTAAATTTATCGAAGAATTTAGATTCAATGATTGGTTTAGCGCCACCAGGTTTTTCTTCGCCTGGCTGAAATAACAGTAATACGTTGTAGTCGCTTTCCTTGGCGTATTTAGCTAATTCTAAAACCATGGCCATATGGCCGTCGTGTCCACAGGCGTGCATACATCCATTGGTGCTTTTGAATTCTAGGTCTGTATTTTCTTCTATAGGAAGTGCATCCATATCGGAACGGAATACGATTGTCTTTTCTTTTTGGTTATCAAAATAGGCGGTTACACTATTTTGGATGGGATGATCAATGGTGCAGTCATATAAGTCTAATATGTTTTCAATATATTGTGCTGTCTTTTGAGTTGTGAGTTCAATTTCTGGAATTTGGTGTAAATGTCTTCTGTTTTCAATGATTGTTGGCATAAAATTCTCCTTTTATTGGGTTTATTATACTAAATGTTAAATAAATTTAACATAGATTTAACATTGTAAAGATAGTATGAATTTGCGTTTAAATTTATATTAAGTACGAAAATATGAAAAGGTGGAAAATATGACAACAACAAATATATTGTCTTTATTGGGTGGATTAGCTTTATTCCTATATGGAATGCAGATGATGGGAAATGGTCTTGAAGCTGCGGCTGGAGATCGTTTAAAACAAATTTTAGAGAAATTAACTTCAAATCGATTTTTAGGCGTCATTGTAGGTGCACTTGTTACGGCGGTTATTCAAAGTTCGAGTGCAACAACAGTTATGGTTGTTGGATTTGTCAACGCACAGATGATGACTTTACAACAAGCTGTATGGATTATTATGGGGGCTAACGTGGGTACAACCATTACGGGTCAGTTGATTGCGTTGGATGTAAGTGCCATTGCTCCATTAGTTGCCTTTATGGGTGTGGCATTGATTATGTTCACAAAGAGTGCCAAGGCAACCGATATTGGACAGATCATTGCGGGTTTGGGTATTCTTTTTATTGGTATGAATATGATGAGTACAGCTATGATGCCATTAAGAGAATCAAAAGAATTTGTTGAATTAGTTACACATTTCTCAAATCCATTAGTAGGTATTTTGGTGGGTGCAGGATTTACGGCTTTGATTCAATCGAGTTCAGCTTCCGTAGGTATTTTACAAGCCCTAGCAGCCAGTGGTGTTATTGGCTTGGATGGAGCTGTATATGTATTGTTTGGACAGAATATTGGTACTTGTATTACGGCTGTTCTTGCCTCAATTGGAACAAGTCGTGAGGCTAAGCAGGCTACCGCCATTCACTTGAGCTTTAATATCATTGGTACAACGATCTTTACAATTGTATGTATGTTTACACCATTGGTATCTTGGGTTATTCACTTAACGCCATACAATGCGACTGCACAGATTGCGAATATGCATACTATATTTAATGTTTGTACAACAATCTTGTTGCTTCCATTTGGAACATACTTGGCTGCGTTTGCACAACACATTTTACCGGTTGAAAATAAAGAAACAGAAGATGATCGCTTGATGTATTTACAACCGCTTCCTAAATCTAAGAAGATGATTGGTGGTGCAGCTATTTCAGTGAAACAAATCAATGATGAAACAATGCACATGTTAGAGCTTGCGTATGAGAATGTAAATCAGGCTTTTGGTCAGCTGTTGCAGTTTAGTGATAAGACGGATGAACAGATCTACAAAAGAGAAGATACAGTCAATTACTTGGATAAAGTCATTAGTGAATATATTAGTACGGCTTTGGCTACACCAAACTTGAATGTGAATATTTCTCAAGCATTGTCTAGTTACTATTTGATGTTAGTGGATATTGAGCGTATTAGTGACTATGCCGTGAATATGAATCATCAGGCGACAAAACGTCTTCAAGGAGATATGACAATTTCGGAAATTGAAATTGTAGAGCACATGAAGAAGTTATGTGTGGATATGAAGAATGATTTGGATGATGTAGAAGAGGCAGAACGTAAAGATGATGTGATTGATTCACTTGTATCTAGTTGGCGTGAAGCACAGATTCAAGCTTTAAAACAAAAGAAATGTTCAAGCGAAGTCAGCATGATGTTGTCACGTATTTTTACAGATTTTGAGCGTATTAATGACCACGCTTTAAATGTGTCTCAAGAATTGGACAAAATTACAGTGGAGATTCCTGATTAATAAGCAGTTTTTCTGGCTCTTCATCAGTAAATGTGGGTAGATGTATATAGAAAAATAAGAATAAATACTTTATATAAAGGCATTTCAATTAAAAATTGAATA
>JABLTK010064202.1_pt1 | contig 14137 bp, 22 predicted proteins | sample 7160131 | NCBI WGS metagenome assembly JABLTK01 (sample SAMN14651221, study PRJNA627086) | human gut metagenome | isolation source: feces | host: Homo sapiens
CCAATGATTTCTTGCGCCGGAGGTATTATCATGGAAGGACACAGTGGTCGTTTGGTTCTGGACAACACCTTTGACAAGAGACTGGAAGTGTGTTTCCATGACTTGAAGCCTGTTACCAGAAAGTGTCTATTCCCCTCTTGCTAATCAGTTTTCATATCTCAGTCATGTGTTTGTTGTTACAAATGTCACTTTCTGATGTTAGTTCAATCGTATCCTGTTTCCTGTCAACGCAATTCGTCACAACTTGTTACTATCTTCTTGAATGAGCGCAACAAGTCAAGCAGTAGCCATTCGCAAAATGGTTTCCGATGTTAGTAAGATCGTATTCCCAGACCTTTCACTTTTACCGGTAGGAAGAGAATTCGAGTAATGTCCTTGATCTATTGAATCGTACAATGGATTCAATGATTCCTCAAATTGTATCTCAGCTAGAAGAAGAAGAGAAATCCCATGTTCTCAAATGTCTATATATTGGACTTGCCAAGCCTGATAACAATGGAAAACTACTCAAGTGGTTTCAGTGCATTAGTGAATCCTCTAATATTGGTACTGTGATCCGGGCTGTCAATTCTCTCTAAGGAGATGAAATTATTATGTATAGTGTTGCCACCATTTATTTCATTAGTTGTTTGTACAAACAACAGTCATTACTTGCCATGAATCAAATCTGTTTCACATTGTTTAACACTGTTCACTTCAGCTGATTGAGCGATAGGCACCCCAATAGGTCTCTCCTCGACTTTGCCTCCATTTCTCTTTTCAAATCTTGCCAAGATCTCTTGATTAACTGCTGTCAATGTATCATAGATGTTTTCTTCACCCTGATGATCTTTGAACCCACTCTACTTCTCACCACTGCATGTCGATCTTACCAGTAACAGCCAATATCGAAACGCCATTTCTCTGTAGAAGAGTCGAGATGAATTGGAAGCGAAATCAACAATATCTTGAACGCAACGTTTGTACTCCAATTCCAACTCTTCTTGAGCACTGGTCATCACCAAACCCATATACTTCTTCTTCAATGCTGCTTCATCAACTCCTTTTCGTTTCTCTCTCCGTTTCCATCGATGTCCCTCTCTTTCAGTCTCAGTCTCAGTCTATGACTCACTTCCTATTCATATCATTACAGTCGCATTCACTTCAGCAGCAAACTGCTCTTTCAGTGTTGTTACTTTCCCATGAAACCCACTGCTATCATCGTCAATCTATCCTTAATCCATGTTGATATCCTCACTTCCAGAAGAACCTTTCCTATTAATGCACTTTGCATCCGAATGGAAGACTGGAGGAACACATCACCTCGTATCTCCGATCCCTCATCTATTGATTCTTCCTGAGTCTGTTGTGTTCGAAGCTGATTCTCACAGTTTGCCTGAAAGGCATCGATCTCATTCTTGATCGCTTCCATCTTCTTCACTTGTTCATGAACACGAATATCACAGAAAAGATGTAGCTTCTTGATCTATTATTATAGTCTCTATCCATTCTCACGATTGTTGTAATCATTTGGTTCATCACATTAGCAGCAAGATACACTCCTGATAGAGGAAATGAATCCACATAGGCTTCTTCAAAGGCTCTCAACAACTATTCATTATTCGTTTCATATCCAATCACATCTTTCGCTTGACTCAATGTTTCCCTTAAGATGTCTCTTGAAGACTCAATTGCTGTTGAATGAGCCAAACGTGCCTTTTCACGTCGTTCATTACAAGTGCTTTGTGTTGTTCGTTTCTTCTATCTATCATTCAATCTCTTAAACATCACTTCAAGTAGTTCCTGTTTCACTCCATGACTCGAACGAGAGAAGGTCTTTTCAATCCTTCGTCGTCGCTTCTGATACTCTCGTTCAATCTCTTTTACCCCTTGATTGATTTTCTGTTTCACTTCTCGACGACGCATTTGGATATCATGTTCTCCTTCCATCAACTTGTTGTGATATCGTTCCAACACTTGTGATCGAATGCGAGCTGCTCGTTCAGGAGGATCATCTCAATACCATTGTCTCAAAAACACTTACTCTTCAATTCCTTATCTAATTCTGCCTCTTTCTGTTCTGCCTTGGCAAAACACTCTGAACGATAATCCTGAATGATAAACAGTTCTGAATCCTACTTCCAACTCCTTTTCACATCTCTCTAAGTGTTCTGCAAAACTATTCTCCACTGCCGTTACTTGACATTCATACCAATCCTATCTATTATTCTTCAATCATCCATACTTCCAATCCTTCCAATTCCCTTTTCTCATTCTCTTCACATTCTTTCAATTCACTCATTGCCATACTATTGTTGAAGTCTAGTTGATACAAACTGTTTATTACTACTTCGAATATCCACTTCATTACTAAGTGTTGCTTCTTCACGTTGACGAATTGCCTCTTGAAGAATCATGGATATTCGTTTCTATTCTTCAATTCTTGTATCATCTAGTACACAAGAAGAGAGTAATCCAGCTTCAATTCGAGTCATTACAACCATTAATTCAGGACTTTCTTCCATGTCCTATGACTCATATTGAACATTCTCACTCACTTTGATCGAAATAGCCTGATTGTTAGATGAAGTGAGGATAGAGGCAGAGATATCTGCAGCAAGGGGAATCTTCTGATTCAGATTCAGGGACTCGACGGAGGGTAAAGAAGTCGTAGATGAAGCTGTTGAGAAAGCAATAGGAGTGAAATCAAGAAGAGACACACGATCTGATGACTACAACTAAGTGAAGAAGGATACAATGACTAGCAACTTGGATCGTGTCTCATACAGAAGACTCTCTGAGGATGGCACTACAGTGAATCGATTTAATGGAACCTACTCGACTCAATACTCTCTTCCAGTTCACCTGTACCAGTGGATGATCCAACTGGAGCTTTCATTTCCTTCTTTTGAAGATGAGCATATGGACGACTCAGCTCTTCCAAAGATGTTGAATCGTCCACAACCGGTTTGGGGTCCAAAGTCGGCGAAGCCTCTTCATTCTGTTCACCTCTGTCATTAATCAGTTCGAATTCAAGAGTACGGCATCGTAAGAAGCAATTCCAAATCAATGTCTCTTGAAAAGGAGTTGACAGATGAAACGAAGCGCTCCAAAATGATTCAACATGTTATGTATTCCTCCAAATCCAGATTCTTTCGATGATTCTATTCTTATCTCCTTAGATTAAGTCAATAAAGCAAATGACAGAAATAGGATAGGTTTCATCATTGAAGACGGATATCACGGGAATCTGAATCCAATAGGAAGGAAGAATGGATTTCTGTTTGTTCAATACTTTCATCTCATGAAGTTCGATTTATCATTTCACGGACTTGCTACACTGGTAAATGATACAAATGATTGATTACGAGAATAGATTGACAATATTCGGTTCCTTCACATGTTTCCAAATATATCTCTTGTTGAATATTGCTCATCACTCTGGATATGTGAACGTGTTCGAAGAAGTAAGCGACATAAGACTATGACTTGGCTTGAGTCGTTTTTTATTTGTTTTGTTGGAGAATTTGGTAATTTGAATTCATAGAATTGTTACAAATAGGTGGAACAATCCTGGCATCGATAATAATGGGTGAGCCAGTTCGTCGTCTTCTAGTGGATCCTGTGATTTTGAGTTTAGTAATGGCATGGTAAACTATCTTGTTGATTAGTTAATGAATAGGTTAACTGTATTCTGGACTCCCTTTGATTGGGGTCTGAGAATATATCAATTCCCTGCTATTCATGTATAGAATTGGTAGTGATATTAAGGACTAGCTGATTTGTTCATTCTTTCATCTTCTGAAGAATTCGTATGCACTCACATTTGGAGGAGTGGATCGTGCATTAAAGAGTGATCCAACTCTTTCATACACAAGTAAGTGAAGAATCAATAACTTACAGCTAGGTTTCTCTCTCTTGCTTGTTGTTGGTACGATTGCTGGTTGTGGAGGAAGAGTTCTAATGAGTTATCTTGATTTTGCGCCTGAAGATTGTGCAACTGATCCTGATTTGAAAGAAGAGGGAAGTGAAACAGAAACCTCCAAACTTCCTCAAGATCTAATTCGACCTACATTGTATGTGAAATATTCTGCTTATGATTCTAGTACTGTGAAATGTTCCTTCTTTGCTACAATTCTCTATATCGCTCTTTTGGATCCCTTTCATATGATTCGTGGTCATGTATTTGTAAATGAGGTAGACATGCTTCTATTTTGGTTATTTAGGTCACTTGTCATTTCCTGATCTTCCTTTTTATCGCCTTCTCTTCACTTCTCAAAGCACTTGGCTGGGTTTGAATGTTGATAATTCTTTATTTGTAGAATATCTTTGATAGTGTTTCATTTTTGTTTCATGGAGTAACACAGATTCCTAGAGAGATTCCTGTGTTTGCTCAGCGATGGAGTTTTGAAGAGATTCAAGAGAAAGTTAAGGAAGAATAACTCTTTGTCATTTAGTGGGTCACTTGTTTGTTGATATGCATTCACTCCTTCTTGGTTTCACACTCTTTCTTCTTGTTTTGAGTGAAAAGATTGACAACAAGGACTGTGAGAAGAAAGGATTCGCCTCAACGCTACTTTGTTCCTCATGTGACAAACTCGCTTCTTTTGTTGGAGATTCCGGTATTATCAGTGTGTAGATGGAAGTGATGGAATAGAAATCATTGAAGAGTGTCAATTGTGTTGTCTAAGTGATGAAAGTGATGAATCTGTATTGGATTTGTCTTTTCAAATGATGTAATAGAAAAAGGTGAAACAAGTGACACTTCTTGTTCATCCCTTTCTCGAAACTCGTCTTCCTGAAATCCGTGACTTTATCCGAAAGCATAAAAATCGTTACACAAATCTAGTTATCAATGTAGTTTATCGTTGTATGTGTTGATCTAGACTCGTGCGAATACTCCTTCAGCACGTTTGCATGTCGTATATGATAATGGAAAGAGTGAAATTGTGAAGTAATAACAGTTGTTGTGTGTTAAACTAGTCTTGACAACTGGAAGAGTGATCAAATTCGGGATTTCTGTGATTCTGTTCTTGTGAAAGTAGATTAGTGTAAGATGACTGTGTTTCTTCAAGCAATGAGTTATTTGGGGATTGTTATTGTTTCAAACACCTTGTAGATTAGTTGTTTATATACTCTGTAGTACAAATTGTTACATTGGGTTCATCTGCACCAAGAGTCTCACCAAGGAAGAGAGTATTCTCCTCACCAACGGGATTCAACCAGTCTCTAGGAATGTGATAATATCCCTGAGTATATTCACCGTTTGTATCCTTAATCATCCAATAGCGACCAATGTTGTGACCATTCACATAAGCTTGACCACGATTCATTCCTTCAGGACGAAGGAGCAACTGCAGGTTACGATTCAAACCTACTGGAGTCTTAAAAGAAGAACGATACCATGCTAGAGGAGCAGCATTCTCAAGATCCTTCTTCCACTCCACTTGAGCAGCTCCCGCTTCTGTGAAGACTTGCTTGACTTCTCCAACCAAACCAGGATAATGACTCCATTTCTGATTGAAGATGTCGTTATCACACAACTTGATCCAACCACAAATACCCTTCAGACGTTGACTAGCCCATGTTGGGTCCTGATTGCTGTTCATAGAATTCGATACACCTAAAGATTCGGAGAGGATTGTCAATTTGTGTTCACCAACAGATCCCTTCATCTTGATGTACATGGTATGCCATCCATCCTTGTGGGTATGTTCATCGTCAGCACCCATGTATTGATCATCCAGAAAGGCAACAAAAGCATTCGCATCAGTACCTCCAATAGACAATGTACACTCTTCCTGAGGCATCATAACAGTTGTCTCATAGTACAGAAATTCAGTCAGGTCCCGAGTCATATTCAATTGTTCATTTGCCTTTGGACTCACCACAACAGACATTCCAGCTCCCTTCAAGTCTTGAATCGGCTCATTCCAATATGTGAAATCAAGCTTCTCTTCACAATGATACACACGATGTTTATTGATAGGTTTGATGTCTTGTGTATCAAAAAGAATGTTATCATCTTCATCCACAACTACCATCGACCACTTATCCATCTTGTAGATAATATCACGATAAATCACAGTATCAGCAGAGGCTTTGTTATTCTCCACAAATGTCACTTCATGGCCATCATAGCGATATTCGAAAGCATTACAACTGTCACAGTTCAACTTCACTTGTTTATTCACTTTGGCTTCATCATTCAGAAGTACACTTGCGATGTTTGCTAACATACGATGCATCTTTGCTGTATGAGTATGTTTTGGTTCATTAGGAAGAGTATCTGAATGAATCATTACTCCATTCGTATACCAATTCGTCATACCATTTCCAGCCCACTTACCATAATGATTTCCTCCAAACCACATATAATAGTTGTGATAACTACCACCACGATCAATGAACTTCAGCACATTAAACACATAGTCTTCACCAGATCGAGAGTCCCATCCCTCATAATCATCTTTCTCTGTATTCATGGCTCCAAACTCCTGGAACCAGCCTTCATTCTCAGTCCAACAACCAGGTTGATCAATGAGAATACGACCACTCTGACCATTCTTCTCCAAGAAGCTAGAACAGTCCCTTCCATTGCATGCATTGATAGTCAGCTCAGAACTGTCTCCATTACACATCATCCAAGGGACATGTAAATCAAGGGATTCTGCGAATTCTCCACACCAAGTAATATACTCCTTATCTCCATTCCACAGTTCATTTTCAATCTGAGAGAAGATGATAGGACCTCCTCTATCAGCAAAGAAGTCACGAGTGTAATCAGTGAGCACTTTCATCCACTGACCCACTTCACTCTTCCAGATATCATTATTAGCTCGAAGACGAACACCTTCCAAATAGTTCATCCAAACTGGAATACCACCATTATCCCATTCAGCACAGACATATCTAGAAGTAATTCAAAGAGAGAACAACAAACGGTCCGATTCGCATGTTCACAAACAATCCTCGCTCAGCACATTTCGAAAGAAAGAGACGAAGATCAGCATTTCCACCCCAATAATATTCACCCTGAACAGGCTCATGGAGATTCCAGAAAGTGTAAATCTGAATCAAATTCAGTCCATCTGCAACAGCCTGGTCAAGAACATCATCCCACATCTCTATAACCTAAGATATCCAATTCAGCAATACCTGGAGTAGCACGAGGATAGTGAATCGACCCACCAAGAAATAGACTACGCTTTCCATTCAACAAGAATGATCTCTTATCGTAGCTTACTGTATAGGGTTTTCCTTTGAAGTCAGTATACGAAAGGAAATCAGGTTTCGACTGGACCTGAACAGCAGCAGCAATAGCTAGCAAGAATAGTATACGATACATACAAAAAGTGAGATATCCAAATGATAGCTCGATAGAACTGTATTATGGAGCAAAGCACATATTATACAGCAATTAATACTTATTAGCTTCGGATACTCTGCTTTAGATTCATCCGTTTGCCCCTCAATTGTGTTCTATTAGATGGTTTGTTTATTTCAACAGATTACACACAAACAGGAACTGCTCCCAATAGGAAATAGGAGAAAGAGTATCTTCTTTATCAACAAGGATAGAAGTGACAAATCCAAGTTTGAAGCGAAGTCCTGAATCCATTAATCTTCAATTCAGCTCCAAGGAATCGTTCTAACAAGAATCAACTCTAATGATCAACAAATAATGTTAATCCATATATCATGATCTATAGAATGTACAAAGATACCAAAATCAAAGAAAGGACTTCCACATAATCACTTTGGTTCTTGATACTTGGTAGATTGACGTTATTTTCTTCCAATAACCAAGAATGTCAATCCGAAACGACACTTGGGCTTCGGTTTCATATACGATTTGTGCAAGTGAGAAAAGAAGTGGTTTTCAAGGAATAGAATCGAATATATTCCTCGATTATATTTCATTGAGGATCGATGAGACAACCGGACTTCCGTTTGTCAGTAAGAAGTATCCAAAGTAATTTGTTTTGTATATTGAAGATTTAGTGAATACAAGGAACTAGAAAGGATTCGAGAAGGTGATGTAGTGTTTTGTCTTAATGGTACTTCTGTTTATGGTAGTTTATGGAAAGATGTTTACTTCTCGAATACAATCGAGACTGATCAACAGAAAGTGTTATTAAGCAGTTTGTTGGAAACTACAAAGCGTTTTTCCCTTCGTCTATTGGATTTGAAGGAGTTTATGTTGGAAGAATTCATTGAAATGAGTTATAGAGAAAAGGGTGTTCCTCGAATCGAGCAAGTGATTCTTCCTGATCTGAAGGTGAATCTTCGTATCGGTACATTTTCATCTAGTTTATCAGCATGTATTGTTTCTATTTCTTCGTAAGAGTTGTTTGGTGAAAGTGAATCAGAAAGGAGTTTTCTTCAATTGTTGGTTCTGCATTATTAGCTATCAATGATGAAGTTGTTGTGAATAAGACGGCTGAATCGATTCTTCTTCTCTTAGAAGAGGTATGTTCTTGAAATCGCTGTGACTTGAAGGTACAACCTCCTTTCGTTCTTTTGATCAGTTGTCCATATCAGAAATCGCGCATCACTCCCAGTGAGATCATTGAGTATATGTCTCATAATGGTTATCTCACAATGACTCCTTCAACCTTTCAAGATATAGACAAGTCCTATTCCATCCCATCTGACTCTTTTAACCAGGAGGATCTTCCTCAGAAACGATTAGCTCAATCATTTCTTCGTCAAATCGATTACACCAAGCGTCCTTATGGTGTGGATGCTTATATGTTTCCTCAATCCCAAGGGTATGCGATTCTTGAGAAGCAATGGATCCAGTAAGATTTCTTGACTATTTCTGAGCTTTAGAACCAATACGTTGAAGTGGAATCGAAATAAGACTTTATGGAAGAGTTTCCTACATGGAATAGGAGGTGTTCAGCACTTGTCTTTTGGATGGACTCGTCAGTCAGGCAGTCCTTGGGGTTATGGAGTGACTGGAGATAGTCGAAAACGTCATACATTGCGAGGATTAATTCGAGAGGGAGTAAATGAAAAGAGAGTGAGTAATCTGTAGATTCCTTTTGATTTGAGACCGAATGTTTGGTTTTATCTTAGTGGAGGATGGGAGTTACGTCGACGATCTGTGAATTCATATCAACAACTCTGGCAATCTCAAAATGACTCACAACTCAAGTCATTAATCAATCATGTTTCTTTATAGAAGGAGTTTCACTTGTAGGACATTCCACGAACATTTCCAACTCATCCATTATTCTCTTCTGGTATGTATTATCGAAGCAAACAAGATGAAGACATCAATTCTCATGAGGATCAACAGAAGGTTCCTAATATGGTTCAGAATACTCCTAGTATGAGTCAGAATACAACTCAAATAGAAGAAGAAGCTCCGTTCACAGAGTCTTTACGACGGATTCTATTAGCAATTAGTGTAGTTCGAGAAGACATTCAGTATTGTCAGGGAATGAATCTTCTAGGTGGTCTCTTGTTAATTGTGATTATGGAAGAAGAGAAGGCATTTTGGACTCTGGCTGCAATTCTCCAATATGTGTTTCCTGTAGGGTATTTCGACACTACTCTTAGTGGAGCTCGAGTAGATGAAGTAGGATATAGAGAAGTGATTCACATTTCAGGCGATCTTTGAAGATATTGTTCAGGAACGCTATCCTGATCTTTATGCTCGTATTCAGAATGTGGATTCCAAACTATTATCTCTTTCTCTCTCCTGGTTCATCACTCTCTTCATCAATTCCATGCCTGTAACATCTGTAGTGCGAATATGGGATGTGATTCTTATGGAGGGAGATAAGTGTTTGTTAAGGTTTGCTTTAGCACTTCTGGATCTTCATAAGGAAGAGTTGATGAAGATAGAAGATGATGTGATGTTTGCTGCTCGGTTCAGGTGTGTATTTGGAGAATGAATAAGAATTAGACAAATTGGAACACTTCAGTTTGATATTGACTCTTTGTTTACTACAGCATATCGTAAACGAAGTGTACTATTGGGAGAAAGTTCCTTCTTTCCATATACACGAAAGCAATTAGAACAGTTACGTCGAAATAAACGAAATGTAATTCAGAATGTTTCTAAACAATGTATCTCAATTCATGTGATTGATAGTGATGAAGAATAGTGGTGTGAAGTTGTTTGTAATTAAGAAAGAGAGATACTAAAGACACCGAATCGTACTGATTCTTCATTCATGCTGGACTCTCCTTCGTGTAATATCTGAGAGAGACTCCATAGTATGTTCAAACCAATTTAGATTTGAGTTATTCTCCTGTAGTAGTCCCTATATCTTACTACCATATTGTATTCCTACATTCATAAAGCTTTCCTTCTCGTTCACAGACAATACTTTCTCAGGAATTGCATCAATTGCTCGAGCCACACTTTGAATGAAGAAATCCCTGAAGCAATCAAAGAGATCATACAATACTGAGATTACTGACACATTGGAGTCATGTAATCGACTCTCTGGTAATCCTCCTGTAAGTCCTCCAATCTATCTAACATTCCTCTCATATCTCCTACTAGCTGACTGACTAGTTCTTGACCACAGACACTCAATACATTCCACACGTCGGCTCGATATGAAGCCACATTCACAGCCAGTTCTCCTTCTTCAAGTTGAACCTCCTGTCCATATGTAGCCAGTGTTTCAAGGAACCTCATCACACTGTTATTGGCTTCACGATGTTGAAGTTGAATTCCTGGTAATGCTGCTTCTGTAATATGTAGTACCATATCGCCTGTTCTGAAGAGAACTTCAGGGATATTTTGAAGTGATCGACCACACAAATCATAGAAATCTTCCACCAGATTCGGATTTTGGATGTAAGCTTCTGGTGAGACAGAGAGGAGTGTAAGAGTAGAATCACAAAACACAGAAAGAATATGAAGAACAAGGTCATGACATCTATCTATCATATCTACTCATCTTATTTACTGTTGATAGCATCCATATTCACCAATCAACACACTACCACAGTATATGTAACTCCCGATATGTGACTTGGCATATCCTGTTAGAATGAGTTCTGTGGTGGCAGGTAATAATATCAAATATGCATCTCGATCAAGTCGCATGAAATACTTGAAGAAACGACACATTGCTTCTGCTACATGTCTATTCATTGTTCATCATCTGTTGTCCTACTCATCAGATCCTAACTGACTAACCAGCTCTATGAAGAATTGCCAATTTCTATTGAAATAGGCACAGATGTCTTGTGTAGCTGTAGTCATGCTTCGAGACACAGAGAAACGAATAATAACCTATGAATGAACCAATCTGAACATATTCACAGTCAAAAGATGGAGAATCGCAGTCAGTCTCTCACTCCGAGACTCCTCTTGATTCTGTAAGATAATTTGGGCTTCTTGAAGCTGATGATCGAGATATTGTTGTCGGATCATAGATGCTTGCTCTGAAGGAAGTCGTTTCATCACCAAACAAAGTCCTTCCATCATCTTCATATCATCACTGGGAGATATTCCTACTGTACACTGGTTACTTGAATGCATTGTTGAGGGAATGACAATGTGCTGTTGGAGAATACGATCTATGCCTCATTCCCTTTCCTTGTCCTTACTGGCAAATTCAGGATTCTGAAGAATCAGTTGACCACCTTCTTTACAGACACTTCGGAATAGATCAACAGCAGCATTCTGTAGAGAAGGATCTGTCATCTTTTCGTAGCAGAAGACAAGCATACGATCCATCACACTGAGATCAGTACATAAAAGTGTGCAGTAACTACTCAATAACAAGAGGGATGTGTTTGCCAATTCACTGATCGAAGGCAAGGCAAAGATTGCATTCACCATCTACGTTCTAATTCTCCCCCACATCTACTTGTAACACACTGTTGCGATTAGCTTCATAAGGAACACCAAGAAGTTTCAAGGCATGCAACAGACTTTCGGTTTGCATCCATTGGGATTGTTGTGTTTCTGGATGCTGAATTAGCTGGATGTGAACATATCAGTGAATCCTACCAGCGAAGCTGCTTGAAGGAAAAGGACATGCATGTAATCAAACACATCATTTCCATGCAACAATTGATGACACTCCACAATCACATCCTATGAATCATACTCTTCTCCAACACAGACTCCAATGGCACGACGTTGCTTCTTGAATTCATGTCGATCCTCAGAGGACATGGCTTGTGAATTCTATAGTGAAAGAATCTCCTAGGACCTACTTCCGGAAAAACAAGATGAGGAAGAGAAGCATCGATAAGTTGTCGTAGCAACAGATAGACAGGAGAGTTGGCATCAGGAGGTGATAGTACAGTGAGAAGATCCAACCAGAAATCAACACAAAGCTCAGCAATATCCATAGAAGGGAATGAATAGAGTGTGAGAAGTGTTTGAAGGAGTTCGTCTTTCAGAGTGTTACTATCATCCATTACAGGAAGAATGTAATCATTGCCCAACTGGATAAAGATCAAAACGATTCGTTTACACATCTCATAGTCACATGTTGATATTGCCTCTTCTGCTAATGGTTTCATATGAGCAATCTGAGGAATCACAATGTCAATCACAGCTTTATGTTGAGGGAGAACAAAGTACCTTGTATTCAGACTAAACAATAGAACATACCACCGTAATACTTCACTCAGAGCATCACTACAAACTTCAAAGAGACTAGGAGTATGGATTGCCTGATTTTCAATTCCTTCAACCATTTATACTTGAAATAGAGCTGGAAGCAATGAAGTAGATGCCAATTCCTCTGCTTTGAAACATCCTAATGAAACCCAAGCTTGGAAACAGGAGAATATCCTTTCCTATTCTGAATCCTTCCCTTCATTCCTACTACCATCTGTTCATCTTGAGGATAAGAAGAGAGAAGACTATTCATGTATTGGAGTACATCGGAAGAACTCTGTTCCATATCATGAATCTTCGCTTCTCGTTGTTCTTCAAAGATAGGCATCTATTCATCAAAGACGACAACACTCCTTACTCGTTTGCTTTTCACTTCAATTGGAAGCATGCTGAGCACGTTCAGAAGCATGTACTCATTTCCACTGGCTCCAATGTTCTGAACAGTAACAGCAACAATATTCTTAAGGTCACTCCATCGCAATAGCAAGGTTGCAATGTCCAGACAAATCTCATTTCGCACTGTTGACCGATTGTCCTTATATTGTCGTGCAACTGCAAATAACATGTCAAATAACTGCTGGATCTGATCCTGAGATAGTTCATTAAAGTCATATCGGATCTTCCTATACCCCTAATTTCCTCCTTATTCATACATACGTACAAATTGTATGTGCTCCAAAGAATACATATGTAGTGTTTGTTTCCTTCAAAAGTTCAGAAGCCATCTCCCAAGCAACTTGTTGACGTTGAAATTTTTGCAACCATATGTTCGCACCACTCTGGGTTTGTTGGTCCCTGGAATAGTAAAACAGCTATCACTCACACAACACAAGTTCTGTTTACATCGATTGCTTGCTTCACATCCGATATTCTGTCGAACTGCATTGAGAATGAATTGAATTCTCGATGAATACTTCGTGGTTGACGAGAAACTGTGCATGAAAACCATCACCAAAATCGAGACGAATTATGGTATGGGATCCCCACTTCTCATCAAGAAGAAGAATCGTTGGAAGAGAGTTCGAGAGAAAGGGAAATGAAATGAGCTAGAATGTGATCATTTGGATTAGTACAGAGACAATTATCAAAAGTCTCCTCAATTGTGTTCTTCTTTTCATTTCCACTTTCAATACGACAACATTTCTCGGTAATATCTGACCTGTTGATTGTATAGTTCGTGAACTCGCTTTCGTTTCTGTGAATTGTATATAAAGCATTCTGTTGGTCTTTCGAGTCAAGAATGAAGTATATCGTGAGTAACGATGTATTGAGTTTTCGAGTCCCTCGAAGCAAGAGTGGTTTATTCGGCGGCATCCAATAATTTCTCAGGAAAAACTAGTTCTCGAATGATTGAATTAGGGTGGAATCAGGAATTGTATTAGAATGAGTATAAATGAAGAATTGATATTCGGAAGTGAACCCTATTTCTGGTGAGAGGAGTCATAATAGTTTTGGTTATTCCCTTAGCACCATGGGTAAGAAGCAGGATCGTCGTCTCACTTTCTGGCAGAACTTCATTGCTGGAGGTATTGCTGGAGTTGGTTCTCG
>JABLTK010161071.1_pt1 | contig 14125 bp, 9 predicted proteins | sample 7160131 | NCBI WGS metagenome assembly JABLTK01 (sample SAMN14651221, study PRJNA627086) | human gut metagenome | isolation source: feces | host: Homo sapiens
AGCTCGCAGTTCGCCACCAACTACCCGATGGCCTTCTCCAGCTACCTGATGGCCATGGCCCCGATCCTCATCGTCTACATCTTCGCCCAGAAGTGGGTCGTCGGTGGAGTCATGCGAGGCGCTGTGAAGTAGTGCAGCTCCACCCAAGCCTCCTTCGGTTTTCCGCCGAGGGGGGCTTTTCCCATATCGCCTATTCCCGCACTGGCCCACTGGTCGCGCCGGGCTCGACCGCCACAGGTACAGTCGTATGAGGGTCGTCCAAGGTCTTCCCCTCAACCAAATTCAGTGCCTTGCGCGCGGCAATCTGTCCGATTTCGCGCGGGGGAGTTGGCACCATGGTGCTTAATCCAATGGATTCCGCCACGTCGGACCCATCAAAGCCAAAGACCGAAACGTCTTCGGGGATTCGTACTCCGATTGCCTGCAACTCATGTACCACGCGCAATGCGTAGTAGTCAGACCACACGCAGATAGCGGTCGGCCGCTCAGGCTGCGCGAGCATGGTGGCGATGACTTGTTTGGCCGAGCGTGGTGATTCCGAGTCGATGAAGTGGATGCCGCAGTCGGTGAGGCCAAGCGAGATTATCTCATCTTTGTATCCGCGTGCGCGTGCATCGAATCCCCATTCCTTGCCGGTCAGCGGATCGGTGCGCCCCACATAGCAGAAACGACGATGCCCGAGGGCCGCAAGATAACGCACTGCCATGGCTTCGGCCGCCTCGTCATCAATGGCCACGGAGGCTTGGCAGCAGCTGATATACGGCGAATTCACCGAGACGATGGGCATACCCATGCTGGCCAACGTGTCGGCTTCCTCATCGGTGGCGGAAAATCCGGATACGATGAGGGCGTCGGCGTTACGATTGGCTGGCAGCCGAGTAAAGAATTCCGCACGCTCCTCGACGCTGCCGGCTCGGTATACGGTCAAGTCATAGCGTGCGCGGCTCAGTTCGTCATACAGCCCGTCGAATAATTCGCCCATGAACCAGCCGGCCAGCCGTTCGCGAGCCAGCATGGCAATGCGATTGGTGCGTCCGCTTGCCAGCGCCGCCGCCGAGCGAGACGCGGTGTAATTCAGCTCTTTGGCCGCTTTCAGCACCTTATCCCGCGTAGCTGCTGCCACGTGATCCTTACCTCGCAAAGCGCGGGATGCGGTAAAAGTTGAGACTCCGGCCGTGAGAGCTACGTCGTTGATGGTCGCGCGTTTCATGGTGAATGGGTGGCCGCCTTGTGGCTGTTACCCGGTCGTCCTTCCTCTGGCTGGTACCTGTTGTTTCGCTGTTGCAATAATGATATGCACATCATCAAATGCGGACGTTGTCGATGTTTAATCTCGAGGTGCTGGGCCTGTGGTGCCGCGCAACATGAGCGTCGTGGGAACAACGATGCAACTTTCTGTCAGAATTTCGCCTCGTGATAATCGGATTGCGGCATCTGCCGCTAATGCTCCGTAGGACCGAGGGTCGTGCCGAACGGTTGATATATTGAGCGCTTGTGCCATTGGCCAGTCATCGAATCCGATGACGGATATGTCCTCAGGTACGCGGAATCCGTATGAGCGAAGCGCATGGACTAGAGGAATGGCATTCTCGTCGCTGATGCAGCATACGGCGGTTGGGCGAGGGGAGAGTGCGAGCAGGCTACTGAGTGCCTCTGCTCCGGCAAATTCGTTGTCCTGTACTGCGATGATGTATCCGTCGGGCAAGTTGAGTCCCTCAGCCGCCATGCCAAGACGGAACCCTTCTATACGTTGGTCAGCTTCCCATATGAATCCGTTACTGGCTTGCTGCTTGCAGATAAAGGCGATATTGCGATGTCCCAGTCCTGCGAGCTGATGAACGGTTTGTCGCATTGCTGTAATTTCGTCTACGCCGATGGAAATCATATCTCGCTGTTCCGTAAGCCCGATGGTGTTGACACCGATGACTGGCATACCGAGTTGTTCTAAGGTTCGCCTCTCTGTCTCGCTGATGTCGAAGGAGGAGATGATGACCGCGTCTGCGTTGCGCTTCACTGGCATTGAGGAAAAGAAATCGCGTCTTTGATCGGCGTTTGCAAGTCGGTATGATAGCAAGTCATATCCTTGGGATGCGAGCACGGAATATACGCCTTCGGCTAGTTGTGAACTGAACCAGCCAGCCAGTGAGTTACCTACGGTAAGTGCTATACGATTTGTCTTTCCTGTTCGCAGCATGGAGGCTGTTTTCGATGCTGAAAACCCCAACTTTGCACATGCATCAAATACCTTTTGCCTAGTAGTTTCCGATATGCGGTCACGTCCGTTGATTGCACGAGATACGGTCGCCGCAGAGACTCCAGCCTCCTTGGCTACTTCATAGATTGTTGGTTCGCTCATGGGATCTCCTGCATTGCGTAATCGATTGTATTGTATCTGGATTTTGAAGTTAAGGCCACCATTGGTGTGATGCAAGGTTGACGGGTTCCGCAAAAAGATGTACGATGTGCGTAATCGATATCGCAAATATATTTTATTGCCGCCGAAAAATGGTGACAGTAAAGAGAAATATCGATTGCATATGATGAGGATGCAAGGAGGTAACCGATGAATAGGATTATGCGTAACAGCGGCGCGGCGCTTGCTGCGATATTTATCGCTGGAAGTCTGACTGCATGTGGTCCCGGCTCGGCAAGTAGCTCACGAAGTGATACAAATCCTACTGAGGTCAGCACTGATTTAGGTAATAAAAAATATGAGCTGACTTTGTGGGATGGAGCGGGTCTGAAGGCTGTAGATGAGGCGCTGATTGCCGGGTTCGAAGCGAAATACCCAAACATCACCATCACGGGACAATATGATCCGGATAATGTCTCTGGACAAAATGGCCCGCGTGTGATTTCAGCAAAAGATGCGCCGGATATCGCCCGCGTCACCGACATGAATTCAGCGGTTCGTGGCAACCATTTGGTGTCTTTAGAGGCATATGTGGATGCGTACGGCTGGGATGTTCCCGATTCGCAGACTGAATTGTATCGAGTGGGTTCAAATGGCAAGCTCGGCAGCGGTGATTTGTACGCATTGCCGAACTCCTATTCGGTGACTGGCATTTATTTCAATACCAAGCTTGCCGAGCAGCTAGGTATTGATGCAGCTCCTACCTCTGTCGAGGAGTTTGAGGCGGATATGCAGACAGCCAAGGATGCCGGCATACTGCCGATGATGACATATGCCAAGGATGGCGGTACCTCTTTTGTCTTTCAGGCGTTAATGGCTAATAACAGTTCTGCAGAAGATGTGCAGAACTGGATTTTGCAGAAATCTGGTACCTTCGACAATCAGGCGGCGCAGGACGCTGCGTCCACCTTGCAGGATTGGAATAACAAGGGATATATGCCTGAAGGTGTTAACGCAGTGGATGCCTCTACTGCTCTGAGCAGGTTCTGCAATGGTGAAGGACTATTTTTCCCGAGCGGTAATTGGAATCTGGATACTGTGGCCAAAGCGTTGGGTGATGATGTTCAGTTCTTTGCTTTCCCGGGTGCCACCAGTGAAGATGAGCCGAACGTTGCTGCTAATGCAGGTGCATTTTATGGTATTCCGGTGAATGCTAAGAACCGTGATGCTGCTGCGGCGTTCCTCGATTATACGCAAAGTGCCGAAGCACAACAGATTATTGTTGACAATTCTGGCTATTTGCCAAAATCATCTACTTCGGATCTCAAGGCGAATAGCGCATTGCAGCAGAGTATGTTTGATGCCTATGCCGACGTGCTGATGAGCGGTCATACTAGCGATTTCATTAATAATGCTACTGCGGGAATGCAGTCAAGTGGGCTAATCCCTAACTTCCAGTTACTGCTGGATAACAGCATCACGCCTCAGGAATTCACAAAGAATGTGCAGGCGCAATATGACAAAGAAGCGAAGCAGTAGAAACAGCTTCAACTATATGCCGGTTTCGCTAGCGACGCTTGAATTGAGGAGAGTTAACCTATGATGATGGCAGGCCCGTACGCGGGAACTTTATCGGATTTGCCGACTGTCCGCGACGAAGTAACATGTTCGATTAATGCGGAGAACCCAACGGGAGCCAAGGGTTTTGGTTGCCGTGAAACTGGTCCGTTGGGGCCGTCGCGCAAGGGAAAACCGTGTTTGAATGACATTGCTCCCGGGCAGTCTGTGACATTGGCAGATATTGAAGGCCCCGGTTGTATTCGGCACATGTGGTTTACCGTTACGGATCGCACCAGTGACGCTGATCGATACGTTCTGCGCGATGCGGTGCTTGCCATCTATTGGGATGATGAAAAGCGACCTTCTGTGGAATGTCCCCTAGGAGACTTCTTCTGTTGCGGCTTTGGACAAAGTTGCGATGTGTTCTCAGAGCCTATTGTGGTGGCACCTACACGAGGTATGAATTGTTATTTCACGATGCCGTTTCGTAAACGGGCACGTATCGTAGTGCGCAATGACCACGCTCATGCTATTCCGGCTTTGTTTTATCAGATTGATTATGCATTGGGTAATGCGTATTCCTCCCGTGAAATGGCTTATTTCCATGCGCAATGGCGCAGACAGCCAATCACTACTTTAGGCGAGGACTATGTAATCCTCGATGGAGTCAGCGGACGGGGCCATTACGTCGGCACATATCTTGCTATTTCTACGTTGCAACGATATTGGTGGGGTGAGGGAGAGATTAAGTTTTTCCTAGATGGCGATAACGATTATCCCACAGTGTGTAGTACCGGTACCGAAGATTATTTTGGCGGTGCATGGAGCTTCGCTGAGCAGCGAGATGGTCATACGCGCGAGCGTACTTTTTGTGCCCCATATGTAGGATATCCATTTTATTCTGTGCGCGATGGGGCTATAGCAAACCAATATCATGACGATTATTGTCCACCTATGCGTGGCTTGTACCGATGGCATATTCCTGATCCCATCAGGTTTGATAGTGAGCTTAGAGTCACGCTTCAACAAATTGGTTCAGGATATGAAGGTGCATTTGAGCGTCAGGATGATGTGTCTAGCGTGGCGTACTGGTATCAAATTGAGCCACATTCAATTTTTCCCGAGCTGCCCGAGCCTTCGAAACGTCATCCTAGGTGAATGAATAAGCGCTTAGGTATTTAAGGGACCGATGTCGCAATTTCGCGAGAAGGAAGTGCTTGCCTATGGGGAACGTCAAGCCTTCCTCATTTCTTCGGGAATCGGCCATTTGTTTGCGTGTTGCGGATTTGACGAACCGGTTCGACATCTGTTATCCTCATGCATAAGCGCTTAGCAAATACGCTAAGCCGAGATAGCCAAGGAAGACATAGCCGGGATCGCCCGGAAGGAAGAAAGGAATAATCAATGAGGATCGAACGAACCGCCAAAACCGTTATTGCCGGTCTGATGTCTGTGGCATGCCTGGCATCCGTCGCCGCTTGCGGCCCGGGCTCGTCCAGCAACAAAGCCAACACCGAAACCGAAGCGGTGAGCACTGATCTTGGCGATACCAAGTATGAGCTCAAGCTGTGGGACGGCGCTGGCCTGAAGACCTTTGATGACCAGCTGATCGAAGCCTTCCAGAAGAAGTACCCGAACATCACCATCAAGGCCACCTACGATCCGGACAACACCTCCCAGCAGAATGGCCCGCGCATCATCTCCGCCGCCGACACCCCGGACATTGCCCGTATCACCGACATCAACTCCGCTGTGCGTGGCAACCATGTCGTCAATCTTGACGCTTACGCCGATGCTTACGGTTGGAAGCTGCCGGATTCCCAGACTCAGGTCTACCGCGTGGGCTCCGACGGTAAGATCGGTTCCGGCAGCCTCTACGCAGTGCCGGACGGTGTCTCGATGACCGGCCTGTACTGGAACAAGAAAGTCGCCAAGGAACTCGGCATCACCGAGGCTCCGGCCACTGTCGAAGAGCTCGAGGCCGATATGAAGAAGGCCTCCGACGCTGGCAAGCTCGCCATGATGATGCCGGCCAAGGAAGGCGGCACTTCCTACATCTACCAGGCATTGCTCACCAACTATGAGGGTCGCGATACCGTGCAGGATTGGATTATCCAGAAGGATGGCGCCACCTTCAACACCGACGGTGCCGTGAAGGCTGCACAGAAGATCAAGGACTGGCAGGATGCCGGTTACTTCTCCTCCGACGCGCTCGCCCTTGACGGTTCCACTGCACTGAGCCGCTTCTGCAACGGCGAAGCCCTGTTCTTCCCCTCCGGCAGCTGGTACTCCGCCTCCATCAACGATGCACTTGGCGATGACGCCGGCTGGATCGCCTTCCCCGGCGGAAAGGCCGATTCCGGTTCTGCCGCAGCCAACGCCGTGACCGCTTTCGGTATCCCGGCCAACGCCAAGAACAAGAACGCTGCAGCCGCCTTCCTCGACTTCCTCCAGTCCGACGAAGCCCGCCAGATCGCAGTTGACAACGGCTACCCGCCGGTCGGCGAAGGCGAGACTCCGAGCACCGATAACCAGCTTCTCGGCCAGGTCCTTACCGCCTACGAAGGTCTGGTGAAGACCGGTAACACCACCGACTACATCAACAACGCCACCGCAGGTATGCAGGCCAGCGCCATTATCCCCGGCTTCCAGTCCCTGATTGACGGCACGATGACCCCCAAGGCATTCGTCGAATCCATTCAGGCTCAGTACGAGAAGGAGGCCAAGTAACCCTTGCACTTACCGGGCGGAGTGTTCTTCCCTTTTTCCCGCTCCGCCTGGTTCCTTCCCATCGCGCGCACGACGTTGTGTGCGATGTTCGATTCCCAGTTCACACCAAACCAGCAAAGCGTGGTGACAATCATGGATTCCCATAAGGCAGCCAAGGCGGTCAAGCCCAAGCGCAATATGTCCCTCGGTCTGGTCAGCCTGCTTTTCCTCGCTCCGGCGCTTGTGTTCTACATCGCCTTCGAGTTGTGGCCGATCATTCAGACCATCTGGTACTCGTTCTACGAGTGGAACGGTATCGATGCTAGCACCTTCATCGGTGTCGAAAACTACATCACCGTGTTCACCGACCCCGATCTGTACGGATCGATTCTGCACTCCTTCTACCTGATCATCTTCTTCTCCATCATCCCGATTGTGCTCGGCCTGATCATTGCCGTGCTCATCAAAGACATGAAGTCCAAGGTCGGTCGTTCCTTCGCACAGGTTTGCCTGTTCCTGCCGCGCGTTATCCCCGGCGCTGCAGCCGGTGTGGCCTGGACCTGGATGCTGGCCGACAAGGGCACCGCCAATCAGCTGCTGCGCGCAGTAGGCCTCGGCGACTTCGCCCACGTGTGGCTCGGCGACCAATCCACCTCCCTGAACGCGGTAGGCGTGATTGGTTTCTGGCTGCAGCTCGGCTTCTGTGTGGTGCTCTTGCTCTCGGGCATCGGCGGCATCGACCAGTCCCTGTACGAGGCAGCAAGTCTTGACGGTGCCGGCTGGTGGCGTCAGCTCTTCTCCATCACGTTGCCCGGTCTGCGCGGCCAAATCGGCGTATGCCTGACCATGACCATCATCTCCGCGCTCGCCAGCTTCGACGTGGTGTACATGTCCACTCAGGGCGGCCCCGGCACCTCCACCATGGTGCCCGGCGTGCAGGTCTACCGCTTGGCCTTCACCCAGCAGAGCGTTGGCTTGGCCTCCGCGCTCGCCGTCACCCTGATGATTCTCGTGCTGCTGGTCGTCGGACCTCTGCAGCGTCTGGTCAACGGAAAGGAGCAGTGACCATGCAGCAATCCAAAGCCGTTCGCATCACCGGCACGGCGATGCTCGCTCTGACCGTCCTCTTCTGCGTACTGCCGTTCCTGAGCATGCTCTCCGCGGCATTGCAGCCGCAAGGTTCCATGCCCGAAGGTATCCAGTTCACTGCCCACCCGCACTGGGAGAACTTCATCGACGCCTGGAACATGGCAAACATCACCCCGCTGCTGCTCAACAGCTGCATTCTGGTGATCGTGGTCGTGCCCTGCGTGGTGATCTTCTGCTCGCTCGGCGGTTATGCCTTCGCTCAGCTCAAGGTGCCGTGCAAGGGCCTGATCTACGTGCTGTTCCTCGTCGGTCTGACCATTCCGTTCGAAACCTTGGTCACTCCGCTGTACTACGAGATCAGTGGCATGGGCTTGCTGAATACCCGTCTTGCCCTGATCCTGCCGCTCATCGGCCTGAATATTCCGTTCGGTATTGTGTGGATGCGCTCCTGCTTCGAGCAGATGCCGCGTGATCTGATCGAAGCCGCATCCATCGATGGTGCAGGCCATCTGCGCACGTTCCGTTCCATTCAGCTGCCGTTGGCACTGCCAGCCATCTCCTCGCTCGGTATTCTGACCTTCCTGGCCACCTGGAACCAGTTCCTGTTGGCTGTGGTGTTGGAGAACGACCCGAACAAGCGCACGATGGCAGGTGCCCTACAGTCGTTCGTTGGCCAGTATCAGACCGACGTGGTGCTGCTCAACGCGGGCGCACTGCTCATCATGGCACCGACGATGATCCTGTTCATCTTCCTCCAGCGCTACTTCATCCGCGCCATGCTTGCCGGCTCGGTTAAGGGCTGATCCGAAGGCAAGAGGATGTAGGGTATGGCCGCCGGAACAGTGTTTCGTGCGGCCATACTGGTAAAACCATACGTACCGAGCAATCGGACAGGGGAACGATATGACTTTCACCAACAATGACTGGTGGCGCGACGCCGTCATCTACCAGATTTACCCCCGCTCATTCAGCGATGCCAATGGAGACGGCAACGGTGATCTCCAAGGCGTGATCGATCGTCTCGACTATCTGCAGGCGCTCGGGGTGGACGCGCTCTGGCTTTCTCCATTCTATCCATCGCCGCTGGCGGATGGAGGTTATGATGTTGCCGACTATTGCGATGTGGATCCCCGCCTTGGCACACTCGATCAGTTCGACGAATTAGTGGCCAAAGCGCACGAACGCGGTATCGGCATCATCGTGGACATCGTGCCGAACCACACGTCCGATCAGCACCGTTGGTTCCAAGAGGCCCTGGCTCAAGGTCCGGAATCGGAAGCGGCACAACGGTATGTGTTCCGGCAGGGCAAGGGGGAGCACGGCGAATTGCCTCCTACCAACTGGCTGAGTAACTTCGGCGGTTCCGCATGGGAGTCGTGTGGAGACGGCTGGTACTACCTGCATCTGTTCGCCAAGGAGCAGCCGGACCTCAATTGGGACAATCCCGAGGTGCGGCATGAGTTCCTGCGTGTACTCACATTCTGGTGCGATCGCGGTGTGGACGGTTTCCGCATCGATGTCTCGCACGGTCTGGCCAAAGACCTGCGTGAGCCGCTGCGCGACCGTATCGACCCGACACTGATGTCTCCACAGGCTACCGATGGCTCCGATCCGCTCTGGGACCGCGACGCCGTGCATGATATCTACCGTGAATGGCGCGACCTGTTCAATCAGTACACGCCAGCCAAGTATGCGGTCGGCGAATCGTGGTCGCCATTCACCACCCGTATTTTCCAATACGCCAAGCCTGATGAACTTGGTGCCGTATTCGACTTCTCCATGTCAAAGGCCGCCTGGAATCGCGAAGAATACCGCACCACGATTGAGCGCACGCATCGCTATGCTCTCGCTGCCGAAACCGCCCCCACCTGGGTGCTCGGCAACCACGATGTGCCACGTATCGCCTCGCGTCTCGGACTGCCGAGCGGTGCAAACATCGAGCAGTGGGTGACGTCCAACGGCACGAATCCGCCGATTGACCCCGCGCTCGCCGCTCGTCGTGCCCGTGCAGCAGCGCTGGTGATGCTCGGCCTGCCAGGTACCGCCTTTGTGTATCAGGGTGAAGAGCTTGGTTTGCCGGAGGACTTTGATTTGACCGAAGATGAAATTCAGGATCCCAATTGGGAACGTTCCGGTCATTATTTCAAGGGGCGCGACGGTTGCCGCGTACCGCTGCCGTGGCAGTCAGACGGCCCGGCGTTCGGCTTCAATGCCACCGGTGCTTCGTGGCTGCCCCAGCCGGCATGGTTTGCGCAGTATGCCACTAATCGTCAGATTGGTGACGGGGCTTCCGTCCTGCACCTGTATTGTGCTGCTGTCGCATTGCGCAAACAGTGGGTGGCCAACGGCACGGACTTCCAGTTCTCGTGGCTTACCAACGAAGAGTGTCCGGCGCCGCTGCTTGGTTGGCGCTTGCCGTCCGGCATGGTTGTGATGGCGAACTTCTCTGACAGTCAACCAGTCGCCTTGCCGCAGCCGATGACCGTGCTACTTGTGTCTGACGCGACTGTGCAGGCGAACACTCAGGTCGAGAGCGTTCCTCCAGCTGCTACCGTCTGGGCCTTGCCAGCATAATCTCATTGAAGAACACCAAGGAGTTACGCCAATGATTGCCGAAACCTGTCCAATAACCGTTCGCACGGTAACGGCCCATCTTGATACCGGTCGTGCCGTCTATGGCGAACAGGCTTCGGCAATCTGTGAACTGCCGGTAGAAGCCGTCACAATCGTTCCCGAATCATGCGAAGACGAGTGCACGTCCAGTGCGGGTATCCAGGGTGATGCTCAGGTGCGACTCTGGCGTATCGATGTGAACGCGCATGCGCCCCAGCCCAAGGACCGCGCCGCTGCCTTTCAGGAACAACAAGCGTTTGAGCCCCACCATGCGATTGACGTGTCGCTCACCATGGCCGGCGTCGACAGCGGCAACGATGACACCATGCTGGCGCTATACCAGCACAAGGAGTGGTGGATGCGCCCGACCTGGGTGCGTACACCATCTGAACTGCCTGAACGCACGCAGTTATTGTTACGCCGCAACAACGATGCCGAAGATGCCGAGTGGCTAGTGTTGGTCGCTATCTGCGGCACGGATATTCGGGCTGATTTCAGTGGGCAGCCCGCAACAGAATCTGATGACACGGCTTTGCGGCTCGTGCTGTCTTCCAACCGGGTTGGTCGCACGACTCTATGTGACACTGCCGCATATATCGCTTGCGCATCCGACCCGTATATGGCCATTCGAGCTGCCACACAAACGGCAGCACGCCAGCTGGGTATTCGCACCCGTAAGGAGCGTCCATTCCCGGATGCGCTCACCGGGTTGGGATGGTGTACTTGGGATTCATTGGGGCGAGATGTCAACGAGCAGGCTATCGTCAACAAGATGGAGGAGTTCCAAGCCAAGCATGTGCCCATTTCCTGGGTGCTTATCGATGACGGTTGGTCCAACACGGATCGCACAAAGGAAACCCTGATCGACTTTGGCGCGGATCGCCAACGTTTCCCCCACGGGCTTGCCCACACCATTGCGCTGCTCAAAACGCACTATGGCGTGCGCAGCGTAGGCGTGTGGCAGGCGTTCCAAGGCTATTGGAATGGTTTGGACGAATCGGGTGTAGCCGCGGCCAGCTGCCCGACCGCAATAACCACCACGGCGAATGGTTGCCTGATTCCTGGAAGTCGTGCTGAACAACCCGCACAGTTCTGGGATGCCTGGGACGGCGAACTCGCCGAAGCCGGCGTCGATTTCGTCAAAGTGGATTCGCAAAGTTCCACGTCAGTAATGGTTCGTGGCACCGAAAGTTACGGTGAAGCCACCTGGGGACGCCATCAGGCGCTTGATGAAGTGACCTCACGACGATTCGGCGGCGCATTGATTAACTGCATGGGCATGGCACCGGAGGATTATTGGCATCGTCCTTCATCGCCAATCACCCGTAGTAGCGACGACTATCTACCGCACAATCCTGATTCGCTGGGCGAACACCTTATCCAGAACGCATACTGTGCACTGCTGATGGGGGAGCTGTACCACTGTGATTGGGACATGTTCTGGACGGAGCATCCCCATGCGCGAGTCCATGCCGTGCTCCGATTGCTTAGCGGCGGACCAGTGTATTGTTCCGATGCCTGCGGTCACACTGATGCGGCTGTCTTGCGTGATTTACTTGCCGAAGATGGTACATTACCGCGTCCTGATGAGCCGGCCCGACCAGTCATTGCGTCACTGCTCAATGACCCCGAACATACGGACTATGCGCTCGGTGTCACAGCAAGATTCGGCGCAGAACAGGTCATCGCTTTCGTCGGATTGCGCCGGCAGCCACAAATCGGCATTATTACGGCTAGCGGTCGCTCTTGCCGCATCATCGATGACCATGGTGCGACGATTGATATGAATCCGGGAGAAACCCATACTTGCGAGATCGAGTACGGCCGACTGCGTGTTTTCCGGGTGCAATCATGAAAGCGCATATGCCGATTGAAATTTATTTTCCGGCACACCAACGCAGTTCTCCAATGGGAATGTAATTCGCCAATTTTTAGACTGTGAGCAACGAGCAATATAGATATCAATAAGGAGCCAATGATGACTACTTTCAACCGCGCAATAATCCCCGACGCCATCCGCACCAACGGCGCCACCCCCAATCCGTGGTGGTCCAACGCGGTGGTCTATCAGATTTACCCGCGCTCTTTCCAAGACACGAACGGCGATGGATTCGGCGATCTTAAGGGCATCACGTCGCGTCTTGATTACTTAGCTGATCTTGGCGTGGATGTGCTGTGGCTATCCCCGGTCTATAAGTCTCCGCAAGACGACAACGGCTATGACATTTCCGACTATCAGGACATTGATCCTCTGTTCGGCACGCTCGACGATATGGACGAGCTGCTGGCCGAGGCCCACAAGCGTGGGCTCAAGATCGTGATGGATCTTGTTGTCAATCACACTTCCGATGAACACGCCTGGTTTGAAGCATCCAAGAACAAAGACGACGAACACGCCGACTGGTATTGGTGGCGTCCGGCTCGTCCCGGCACCACGCCCGGCGAGCCCGGCGCCGAGCCCAATCAGTGGGGCTCCTACTTTGGCGGCTCCGCATGGGAATACTGCCCCGAGCGTGGCGAATACTTCCTGCATCAGTTCTCGAAGAAGCAGCCGGACCTCAACTGGGAGAACCCTGCCGTGCGCCGCGCTGTGTACGACATGATGAACTGGTGGCTTGACCGAGGCGTCGACGGCTTCCGCATGGACGTCATCACCCTGATCTCCAAGCGCACCGATTCGAACGGCAAGCTGCCGGGCGAGTACGGCTCGGAGCTTGAGGATCTTCCTGTGGGCGAGGAGGGCTATTCCAACCCGAATCCGTTCTGTGCGGAAGGCCCCCGTCAGGATGAATTCCTGGCTGAAATGCGACGTGAGGTATTCGAGGGGCGTGAAGGCTTCCTGACTGTGGGCGAGGCGCCAGGCGTCACGGCTCAGCGTAACGAGCACATCACTGATCCGGGCAACGGTGAATTGGACATGCTCTTCCTGTTCGAGCATGTTGATTTTGATTGCGAAGGTACCAAGTGGAAGCCGCTGCCGCTTGACCTGCCGAAATTCAAGAGCATTATGGCCGGTTACCAGACTGCCGTGCAGAACGCAGGATGGGCCAGCTTGTTCACCGGCAATCATGATCAGCCGCGCGTGGTCTCCCGCTGGGGCGACGACTCCGCGGAGGAATCCCGCGTCCGTTCGGCCAAGGCACTTGGCCTGATGCTGCACATGCACCGCGGCACCCCGTACATCTATCAGGGTGAGGAACTGGGCATGACCGACGCCCACTTCACGCGTCTCGACCAGTACCGTGACCTTGAATCCTTGAATGCCTACCGGCAGAGGGTCGAGGAGGCCAAGGTGCAGTCGTCTGAGTCAATGATGGCCGGTCTGGCCGCGCGCAGCCGTGACAACGCGCGTACTCCGATGCAATGGGACGGTTCCGGCTACGCCGGTTTCACCGCTCCGGACGCCGCCACTGAGCCATGGATTTCCGTGAATCCGAATCATGCCGAGATCAACGCCGCCGGTGAATTCGATGATCCGGATTCGGTGTACTCCTTCTACAAGCAACTCGTTGCGCTGCGTCACAACAGCCCGGTCGTGGCCGCCGGCGACTGGCGACTGATTGACGCCGCTGATCCGCACGTCTATGCCTTTACCCGTGAGCTCGACGCTGAGAAGTTGTTGGTCGTAGTCAATATGTCCAGTCGAACCGTTGACCTGCCACGTGAGGCTGCCGAACTAACCGCCGTCGGAATCGCCGAGCCGAATGTGGTGATCAGCACGTATGACGCTCCGCACACCGTGGCCTCCCTTGCCAACCGCGAGCTCGACCCGTGGGAGGCAGCCGTCATCCAGTTGTAGTG
>JABLTK010107914.1_pt1 | contig 14122 bp, 10 predicted proteins | sample 7160131 | NCBI WGS metagenome assembly JABLTK01 (sample SAMN14651221, study PRJNA627086) | human gut metagenome | isolation source: feces | host: Homo sapiens
ATCCATGTCCCTTGAACTTGTGGGGACATGGATTCGTCTTTTACAGCACGGCAGTTGCTGCAGGCGGGCTCAGCCCGCAAACACAGAATCCGCGCCCCTTGAATCTATGGGGGCGCGGATTCGTCATTTATAGCGCGGCAGCAGCTGGCAGCCGACACTGTCGGCAGCACGGCAGTTGCTGCAGGCATACTCAGCCTGTAGAAGGCAATGGATGCGGATGTGGCTACGTTCAGCGAATCTACGTTGTTGTGCATGGGGATGATCGCGGTTGCATCGCATTGATCGATGACGGCATCAGAAAGCCCGAAGCCTTCGTTGCCGAGCGCGATGGCGATGCGCTGATGCGCAATGAGCGAAGGATCGCCGATATCCATAGCGTCGCTTCGCAGCGCCATGGCGATGGCGAAATAGCCGTGCCGGTGCAATACCTGTATCGGATAAGCGCAGACCGCCCACGGCAGGATGAACGTCGTGCCCATCGCGGCACGGGTGGCCTTGCGATACAGCGGATCGGCGCAATTGCCGGTGAGCAATACTCCATCCATGCCCAGTGCGGCGGCGCAGCGGAATATCGCGCCGACGTTCGCGGGATCGGCGATATGCTCCAGCACGCCGATTCGCCGCCCCTGCGCGCAGATCGCGTCCGCATCACACATCGCGGGGCGTTCCATGGCACACAGCACGCCGCGGGTCAGATGATAGCCCGTGAGCGCCGCCAGCACATCGCGCTCCGCCGTGTATACAGGGCAGGAAACGTGCGCAAACCGCTCCGCCTGCGCGCGCTCCGCCAGCATGGCGCGCGGCACAACGCCCGCGTTCAGCGCCTTTTCGATCACGGCGGGACTTTCCGCGATGAACAGATCATCGGAAAGTCCGCCGGTAAACATCGAAACGCGCGGATCATTTAGATCGCGAATGACTTCAATTGCCATGGTACACAGCCACGCAATGATCCTGCGGCAGCGGGGTTTCGCGGGTAATCCGCGCGTTCTTCGGAACCGACCATGTGATGAACGTATTGCCGCCGATGATCGCGTTTTCGCCGATTACGGTATCCCCGCCGAGGATTGATGCGTTGGAATAGATGGTCACATTGTCCTCGATGGTCGGATGGCGCTTCTTGCCGGAGAGCATCTGCCCACTGCGCGTGGAAATCGCGCCCAGCGTAACGCCCTGATACAGCTTCACATGGTTGCCGATTTCGCAGGTTTCGCCGATTACGATGCCCGTGCCATGATCGATGAAGAAATATTCGCCGATGGTCGCGCCCGCGTTGATATCGATGCCCGTGCCGCTGTGCGCGTATTCGGTCATCACGCGCGGGATATAGGGCACGCGCTGCACATACAATTCGTGCGCCACGCGGTATACGTAAATCGCGAATATGCCGGGATAGGAAAAAATGATCTCCTCGCGGCTCTCCGCGGCGGGATCGCCCTCAAATTCCGCTTCCACATCCTTCAAAAGCATCTGCTGGATGTACGGAATGCGCCGGAAAAACGCCTCGCACACCGCCTGTGCGCGCGCCTCCACGGCCTCGCCGGTTTCGCATTGCAGCGAAAACGCGATCTTCAATTGCTCCATCAGCAGATTCCATACGTTGTTCAGCGTGTAGCCGAAGAAGAAATCATTGTGTTCTTCGCAGAAATAGCCTGGAAAGATCACCTTCCGAAGCTCCTTGATGATCGCGATAATCTTATCGCGCTGCGGCACGCGATGGCTCACATCGCGGTTCAACAGCGGCTCCCGCGCACATGCGGCAGAAATTTCATTGACCACATTTTGAATCATATCATGCATAACTGAATAACCCTATATACCTTTATTTGCCCACGCAGAAATTCGCGAATACGCGGTCGATCACCGCTTCCGTGGCGTTTTCGCCGGTGATTTCGCACAGCACGCCCAGCGCTTCCTTCAAATCAATGGCGCACACGTCCAGCGCAAGGTGCGCGTCGATCGCCTGTATCGCGCCATCAATCGCCGCTATCGCGCGCTTTGCCAGCGCAATGTGCCGCTGCTGGGTCATCGCGCCCTCGTTTCCGCCGATGCGCACGCGCTCCGCCATCGCGGCGATCAGATCATCCATGCCTTCGCCGGTGCGCGCGCTGACGCAAATCGCGCCGTCGATCCGCAATACCGGTTCGCGATCGATCTTGTTCAATACCACGATCGCGCGATCATCGCGCCGGTCGAGTATCTTCCGATCCTCCTCGGTCAGTTCCTCGCCCGCGTCCAGCACGATCAGCACGATATCCGCGTTTTCCACCGCCCGCTCGGCGCGATTTACACCGATGCGCTCGATTTCATCCGCGGCGTCGCGCATGCCCGCCGTATCGGAAAGCTCCGCCGCCACGCCGTTCAGAATGATCCGCTCGGTCAGCACATCGCGCGTCGTGCCGGGCACGCTGGTCACGATCGCGCGATCCTGATTGAGCAGCGCGTTCATGATCGATGATTTGCCCACGTTCGGCCTGCCTGTCAATACGATCGAAGCGCCCTCACGCAGAAGATGCGCAGATTTTTCATCGATGCGCGAAGCGATATCGCCGCGCACGCCTTCGATGGTTTTGCGAACGGTCTGCGCCGCGTCCGCTTCCTCCACCTCGTCCGGAAAATCGGTGCTGGCTTCGATCAGCGAAAGCGCTTCCTTCAATTGATCGGAGGCTGCGCGCACAAAGCCCGATATGCCGCCGCTCAATTCGCGCACGGATGCGCGCGCCGCCGCTTCGGAATTTGCGCCGATCAGCGCCATTACCGCTTCCGCGCGGGATAGATCGATTCGCCCGTTCAGAAACGCGCGGCGCGTAAATTCGCCCGATTCCGCGATGCGCGCACCCAGCGCCATCAGCCGTTTCATCACCCGCTGCGCGCACACGCTGCCGCCGTGGCACTGGATTTCAAACATGTCCTCGCGCGTATAGGTGCACGGTGCGGCGAAGAACACGCCCATCGCTTCATCGATGGGCTGATCATTCGCATCCACGGCATAGCCGTACATCATCCGGTGCGATTGAATCTGCTTCGCCCGCGCCGGATGAAACGCCGCTTCAAATATCTCCCGCGCGCGTTCGCCGCTCGCGCGCACGATGGCGATGCCGCCCTCGCCCGCGGCGGTCGCCACCGCGCAAATCGTATCCTTCATATCTTTCTATTATTATTCTTTCGATTATTTTCCGCCGGTGCGAACGGGCAGAATCAGGTGCAGATAATTGTGATCGCCCTTGGGGGTAATGATGCACGGGCTTACAGAATTATTCATGTTCAGTTCGATGCGCTCTGCATTGATATAGCGAACCACGTCGGACATGTATTTTACATTGAACGCGATCTTGATCGCCGCGCCCTGCTGCTGTACCTCCAGCTCCTCACGCACATCGCCGATCTGAGAATGCGCTTCGATCACCATCACGCCGTCCTCGATGCGCAGGATGATCAGATTGTTGCTGCCCTCGCGCGCAATCAGCGCGGCGCGATCGATGCAGCGGCGGAAGAGATCCAGATCTACGGTCACGCGCGTGCCGAAGCTGGCGGGCAGAATCTGGCGATACTGCACGTATTCGCCCTCCACCAGAATCACGTAAATATCGGTATCCTCCAGACCGATGTGCAGCTTTCCGCTGCCGAAGGAAAGCTGCGCAAACGCATCCTCCTTGTCGGACAGGAGCTTGCCGATTTCGCCGATGGCGCGGCCGGGGATGATCGCGTTGAATTTTTCCAGCACATCGCTGCACTGCGCCTTGCACAGCGCCAGTCGATAGCCGTCCAGCGCCACCATGGTCACATCGCCGTTCACGATCTCCAGCAGCGCGCCGGTCAATACCTCGCGCATATCATCCTGCGCGATGGCGAATTCAGTCTTTTGGATCATATCGCGCAGCATATCCTGCGGCAGGGAAATTTCGCGTTCGTTTTCCAGACGCGGCAGGCGCGGATACAGATCGGCGTCCTGACCGGCGATGTTCGTGCGGCTGCCCGCGCTGCGGATTACGAATACGAAGCGTTCGTTCATTTTGATGTTCACCGTGCCATCCTGCAAGCGGCGCACGATTTCGGTGAACAGCTTGCCGGGTACAACGCCGCGGCCCTGTTCTTCGATGTCCGCATCGATGCAGGTTACGATGGTCATCCGTTCATCCGAACAGGTCAGCTGTAGCCGGTCCTCCATCGCTTCGATCAATATGCCTTCCAAAATCTGATTGCTGGTGCGGTTTGCCAGTGCCTTGGTCGCGATTTGCAGCGCTTCCATTAATTTCTGCGTGGAACAAGAAAATTGCATGTGTTGCCTCCTGCTGTTATCTGTAGAATATATACAAGGTAGACGTAGTAATAAGACTGTGGATACTGTGGATAAACCGTACAAACGCCCCAAAAACCCCTGAATTTGCGCGCTTTTTGGCGAATCGGTTTATCAACATACGCTGTGCAGATACTGTAGACAGTTTTGATCTTATCCACAGCGCGGCGGCGGTTATCCGTTTTTGATCATCGCCTGAAGCTCCTCGATGCGCTTTCGGAACGAAAAATCCGCCTTGATTTTCTCCGCGATTTTATCGCATCCGTGCATTACCGTGGTATGATCGCGCCCGCCGAACGCCACGCCGATGTTCGTTGTGGATAACTGCGTCATCTCCCGACAGAGATAGATGGCAATCTGCCGCGGCAGCGCGATATCGCGGCTGCGCTTCTTCGACAACATATCTTCGTTGGATACGCCGTACTGTTCGCAAATCACCTGCGCGATCAATTCCGGCGTAATCCGCCGCGCATCCTGCGTTTTTACCAGCTGCTGCAGCGAATCCCGCGCCGCATCCAGCGTGATGGGAATATTCATCAGTTCGCATTGCGCGTTCAGCCGCGTCAGCGTGCCTTCCAGTTCACGGATGTTGGATTCCACGTGCTCCGCGATGTAATCGATCACGTCCGCGGGCACGTCGATCCCATCGTCCTGCGCCTTTCTGCGAAGAATCGCCACGCGCGTTTCGAATTCCGGCTTCTGAATATCCACGATCAGACCCCATTCGAACCGGCTGCGCAGGCGTTCCTCCAATGTGGGAATGTCCTTCGGCGGTCGATCCGAGGATATGATGATCTGCTTGCCGCGCGAATGCAGATCGTTGAACGTATGGAAAAATTCCTCCTGCGTGGTCTTGGTGCGCGATAAAAACTGAATATCGTCCACCATCAGCACGTCCACATTGCGCATCTTGCTGCGCAGTGCCGCCGTGCCCTTCTTGCTGACGATCGCATCGATCAGTTCATTGGTGAAGCTTTCCGATGTGGTCAGGAGCACGTTCTTCATCGGATCCTCCGACATTACGTAATTACCGATCGCATTCATCAGATGCGTCTTGCCCAGACCTACGCTCCCATAGATGAACAGCGGATTGTACGCATTGCTCGGATCCTCCGCCACCGCCAGCGAAGCTGCATAGGCGAAATTGTTGCTGTTGCCCACAACGAAATTATCAAATGTGTATTTCGGGTTCAGCATCGTGCGGCTTACCGCGTCCATCTGGCGCTGCATTTCATCCTTCGTATGGAATTCCAATTCATAGCTTCTGCCAAAACAGATGCTCACCAGATTGTACAGATCCGTGAAATAGCGGTTCTTTACATGGTTGATGTTGAAGGAATCGCGGCCGGTGATGATCAGCGAATCCTGCGTGACGGAATACAGCTCCAGCGGGCGTATCCATTGTTCGTAGGATACGCGGCTTAGATTGTCCTGCAGGTGTTTACACACCTGTTCCCACGCGTCCTTCTGCTCCTGCGTGTAATTCATGGCGGTTCACCATCCATTGGTTTTTGAAGTACAAGAATTCGAAAATATATCCACAATTCTGCAACAGGATGTGGATAAAATGGCTCATTCTGTGGATAATTACGATTCATTATAGCGTATGCGCGCGCCGATTGCAAGCGATTTTGAAGAATGGAAACAAATTGTCAAAATGCAGCAGAAAATTTTGCAAAAAGCAGGAACAAAATGGCAGCGGCGTTCGTCTATATAAGTGTTGAAAGGTTGTGCATAACCTGTTGACAGGCTGTCAGAAATCTGTTGAAACATGGAATTGGGAACGGAATTCGAAAACAATCGCACAATGCGCTTTCGTCTTTGACTTTCGCTTCCAGCCGTGGTAAAATAAGCGCTGACAGTATCGGGAAGAATAAAAAGCAGGGGGAAGAAAAAATGAAGAAGATCATTTCCAAGGTTCTCATCGTTGCCCTTCTGGCGTCCATGCTGATGACCGTAATGGCAACCACCGCGTTCGCGGCGACCACGATTTACATTACCGGCGAAAGCGTCTATGTGCGCAAGGGCCCGTCCAAGGATTATGCCGCGCGAGGCACCGTGCACTACGGCGAAGCCTATTCCGCGACCAGCACCGATAAGGATTCCCGCGGCGTAAAATGGTACAAGATTTCCTATAAGAATGGCACCGGCTGGGTATCCTCCAGATATGCTTCCACCACGAAGCCCGGCATGACCGCTTCCGGCAAGATCTATGCTACCGGCGGCAGCACCTATGTGCGTTCCTCCGCCAGCAAGTCCGGCAAGATCCTCACTACCCTCACCAAGGGCGCGGCCGCCACTTATCTGGGCGTAAAGCAGAAGGATTCCCGCGGCGTGTACTGGTACAAGGTTTCCTATAAGGGAATCACCGGCTGGGTATCCTCCAGATACACCTCCACGACCGCTTCTTCCGGCAGCAGCGTGACCGGCACCATCAAGGCGACCTCCGGCAGCACCTACATCCGCGCGGATTACAATAAGGAAGCCGAAATCATCACCACCCTGTCCAAGGGCAATTCCGTTTCCTACCTCGGCGAAACCCGCACGGATTCCCGCGGCGTAGCATGGTACAAGGTACAGACCAAGTCCGGCAAGACCGGCTGGGTTTCCTCCAAGTACACCACCAAATACTAAGGCAGGCTGAGCCTGCACCCAGCTGCTGCCGCGCTGGATAAGACGAACTCTTGCCTCCATAAATTCAAGAGGCAAGAGTTCTTTGTTTCTATTCTATTGTTGCTTAGTTCTAATCCGCGCATGAAAGCCCATAGATTTAAGGCTTTCATGCTCATGCCGCAGGTTCGAAGTAAGCCCGTTCCCCGGCTCCACCTGATGGTACGCACCGGAGACTTTGCAAAGCAAAGTTCCGGCAGCGCCGCGCTGGAAACCAAAGGTTTCGCGCGGGCTGGTCGCGCTTGCCGTCGGCAGTCGGCTAAATGCCGACCGGCAAACCTTCGGGTTTGCCGCCTTTGCGCGACTGCTGAAGGGAGCTGTCGGCGCAGCCGACTGAGGGAGAGAACCCATTTCGCAGAACCAGCAAACCTGAACAAATCGGCAGGTACGTTATCTCTCCTTCCGTCATCGCGACAAGTCGCGCTGACACCTTCCTCATCAGAGGAAGGCAAGGCTACGACCAATCAACTACCATTATCCGACGTAAGCTTTGATGCCTTAAATCTATGGGCATCAAAGCGTGAATTTGCGATAAGCTAGAATCGGATAGAAACGCAGAATCCGCGCCCCTTGAATCTATGGGGCGCGGATTCGTCTTACCCAGCGCGGCAGCAGCTGGAAGCGGGAACAGCCCGCCGACGTAAGCTTTGATGCCTTGAATCTATGGGCATCAAAGCGTGGATTAGAAGTTAGAAACAATAGAATAGAAACAAAGAAGTTGTGCCCCTTGAGCTTATGGGGGCACAGCTTCGTCATTTATCGTGCGGCAGCAGCTGGCTGTCGGCACTGCCGACTGAGTGGAAAGGGATGCAATAGCTGGGGGCTCGTTCGGCGCGCAGGTCGTATGCATCGGCGGAGATGATGCGGATGGGCACATAGCTGCCGATCTGGTAATCATCGCCCACCAGATGGATGCAGCCATCGGATTCCGGCGCTTCGCGGAGGGAGCGGCCGTAGAAGCCATCCTCATCGCGACCTTCGACCAGCACTTCACAAACCTCGCCGATGCGGTTCTGCAGAAGCTCGGCGGAGATCGCCTGCTGCATCATCATCAACTGATCCAGACGGCGGTTCTTTACATCCTCATCGATTTGATCGGGCATCTTTGCGGCGGGCGTGCCTTCCTCAAGGGAGTAGGTGAACGCGCCGAGCCGATCGAACTTCGATTCGCGCACGAAGGTACAAAGCTCCTCAAACTGTTCTTCGGTTTCGCCGGGGAAGCCCACGATCATCGTGGTGCGCAGCGTGATCCCGCGCTTTTTGCATTCGGCGATGCGCGATTTGATCCATTCGGAGCTGCCGCGGCGGTTCATGCGGCGCAGCAGATCATCGTTGATGTGCTGAAGCGGCAGATCCAGATACTTGGCAACCTTGGCGTTGATTTCAATTTCGTCCAGCAGTTCATCGGTGGTGCTGTCGGGATAGCAGTACAATACGCGAATCCAGTGCAGCTTTTCAATGTCGGACAGGCGGCGCAGCAGCTCCGGCAGCAGATAATGCCCGTCGCCCAGATCGCAGCCGTAGCGGCTGGTATCCTGCGCGATCAGCGTAATTTCCGTAACGCCCTCGTTCGCCAGACGTTCGCATTCGGCGACGATATCATCAAACGGGCGCGACCTGTAATTGCCGCGAATCAGCGGAATGGCGCAATAGGTGCAGCGATTGTTGCAGCCATCGGAAATCTTGACATAGGCAGAAAACGGATTCGCCGTCAGCACGCGCCCGCTGTGGAAGAATCGATCGCCATCGTTCATGTAGATCGGCCGCTTGCCCGCCGCGCCCTCGTCCAGCATATCATACAGGCGCGCGTAATCTGCAACGCCCATGAAACCATCCACTTCGGGCATCTCCTGCGCCAGCGCGCCCGCATAGCGCTGCGCCAGACAGCCGGTAACGTACAGTTTTTTCAGGCTGCCCGCTTTTTTATACTGCGCCATTTCCAGAATGGTATCGATCGATTCCTGCTTCGCCGCTTCGATGAAGCCGCAGGTATTGACGAAAATGATATCCGCTTCCGCGGGATCCGCTACGATTTCATAGCCGCGATCGCGCAGCATGCCCAGCATGTTTTCCGAATCCACCAGATTCTTGGCACAGCCCAGGGAAACCATCCCAACCTTTTCGCGCATGTAGTTCATTCCTCTCCAAACATATTGCGATATTGTTCACGATTGATCAGCACCGTGCGTGGCTTTGCGCCATCGGCTTCGGATACGATGCCGCGCTTTTCCATTTCATCGATCAGCCTGCCCGCGCGGGCGTAGCCCACGCGCATTCTGCGCTGCAGCATGGAAACCGAAGCCTGCCCCATATCCACCACGATTTCCACCGCCTCGGCGAGCCGGGAATCGCAGTCGTTTTCAGCTTCATCTTCCTTTTCAGCATCGGATTTTTCGCTGTTTTCAATGCGTTCGACCACATCTTCATCATAGGTGGCCTGCGATCTTTCCTTGATGTAGGAAACGATCGCGTGCACTTCATCATCGCTGATCCAGGCGCCCTGCACGCGCAGCGCCTTGTTGGTTCCGTTCTGCACGAACAGCATATCGCCGTTACCCAGCAGCTTTTCCGCGCCGCCATGATCGATCATCGTGCGGCTGTCGATCTGCGAAGCCACGGAAAACGCGATTCGCGTGGGGATGTTCGCCTTGATGATGCCCGTGATTACGTTTACGGACGGGCGCTGCGTGGCGATCACCAGATGCATGCCCGCCGCGCGCGCCAGCTGCGCCAGACGGCAGATGCTGTCCTCGACCTCTCCCGGCGCGACCATCATCAGATCCGCCAATTCATCGATGATGATTACGAACTGCGGCATGATCTTTTCGCCCGGCTCCAGCGCCTTGTTGTAGCCCTTGATATCGCGTACGCCACGCTTCGCAAATTCATCGTAGCGGCGCTTCATTTCCACCACCGCCCAGTTCAGCGCGGACGCCGCCTTCTTCGGATCGGTTACGACCGGCGCGATCAGATGCGGGATATCATTGTAAATCGAAAGCTCTACCACCTTCGGGTCGATCAGGATCATGCGAACCTCATCCGGCGTGGCGCGGTACAGAATCGAGGATATGATCGAATTGATGCATACCGATTTGCCCGATCCAGTCTGACCGGCGATCAATACGTGCGGCATTTTTGCGATGTCCGCCACGATGTAACGGCCGGAATTATCCTTGCCAAGACCCACCGCCAGCTTCGAAGGATGCCGGCGCGCTTCCGGAGATTCCAGCACATCGCGCAGGCGCACCATTTCCACATGATCGTTCGGAATTTCAATGCCCACCGCCGCCTTGCCGGGAATCGGCGCTTCAATGCGCACCGAAAGCGCCGCCAGCACCAGCGCGATGTTGTCCGCCAGCGATGTGATGCGGTTTACCTTGATGCCCGGCGCGGGCTGCAATTCAAATCGCGTGACCGCGGGGCCGTGCGCGATGCCGATCAGGCGCGTTTCCACGCCGAAGCTTTGCAGCGTGCTGATCAGCAGATCCGCCTTCTGGCGATCCACGTCCTTGTGCGCGCGGCTGTCCGTTTCGCGATCGCCCGCCTCCAACAGATCGATCGGCGGATAATTGTAGAAATCATCGTCCGATTCATCTACAATGCGGCGCGCGGGCTTCTTCAGCGGCGCAAACGGCGCATCATCCACATCATCGTTTTCGTAATGGTCGGGCACGATCGTTTTATTGCCATCGTCTACGCCCAGCGGACGCACGCCCTCCACAACCGTCTTTTTCGCCGTGGCGCGCGGCTGCTTCGGCTTATCCGCCTTCTTTTCAGCCGGCTTTTCGGCGGATTTTCTGCCCGCGCTGCGCTGCGCCGCCGGATTCGATGCGAAATCATCGATATCGTTATCCGCCGTATCCTGCACATCGAACAGCGCATCCGGATCGATGGGCGCTTCCTGCGCGCCCTCCGCCGCCTTTTTGCGGTTGTAATTTTCCACCGCGCGGCTGTAGGCTTCCTCCGCCTTGCGCTCGATTTCGTGTTCGCGGCGGTTCTTTTGCAGCGATTTCGGAACGATCGTATCCGTGTCCGCCGGCCGCGGCATGTTCGTTTTGTTGATCGTTTCGTTGTACATCTTCTTTACGTTGCCGTTGCGCGCGGCTTCGGACGCATATTTGCGCCGCGGTGCGCGCACGGGCGTATCGATCTGCATGTAATCATCATCCATCCGGCGCGCACGATTGCGATTTTCCATTTCACGGCGCTGCGGCGCGCGCGGCTGCATATGCTCCTGTTCGAACATACGTTCGTTTCTGCGCTCCGCATCCGCCTTTGCGCGCCTGCGCAGAAAGCGAATGAACCGCTGGGTATAACCGTTCGCGGTCAGCATCAGCACGGCGAATATGATCACGACGATCAATCCGCCCACCGCGCCGAGGTTTACATACAGCGGATACGCGGCGATCGCGCCGATTGCGCCGCCGCCCGCGCCGACATAATAGGAAGCCGCGATGAAGCTGGAATAATTCTTCAGCGTGAGGCTGTCGATCACCATTTCCGAGGAAAACAGATGTACGGCGGTATACACGCACAGAAACAGCGCGGCGTTCATCACCACGCGCCACCATTTTACATGCTTTCCGCGCGCCGAGAAGATGCACAGAACGCCTGCCCAGATGCATTCCAGGCTCAATACGATGGACATCGATCCCGCCAGACCGCGCGTTACGCCGCGGATGGATTCCATCGCCGTACCGGCCTGCGGCGCGGCAAAGCTGATGTAGATGATCAGCGCCGCTACGCCGAACGCCAGAATCGCGCTCAATATTTTCATCGGCACGCCGGAATAGCCCGCCTGATCCACATATTCTTCTTCAATCTTTTTTTTCGCCATTTTTTCACTCCGATACACGAATAGAAAAAACTGCCGTGCCCGCGCAGATGGTTTCCGCGGCGCCCGACACGGCAGCCAGATATTCTTTTTCCCTATATCAGCCGATCAGCCGGGCAATGGTTTTCGATACGCCGACGAAATCCAGCTGCATGATGAATTTGTACAGCGAAGATCCGCCAATCAGCTGATCGACCACTTCGGGCGATACCAGCGTAATGATGCTGGGCACCAGACTGAGCAGCAGGATGGCGACGATCAGACCGCGCACCAGACCGAAAAGCCCGCCGAGCAGACCATCGAATGTGCGCACCACCGGAAAGCAGATCACATGATCCAGCAGGTTGATCACCAGCGAAATCACGGCGTAGAGAATCAGAAACGCCAGCAGGAACGCCAGAACATTGAATACCGCCTGCCAGATCGTCTGATCCAGATAATCCGAAAGCGTGGAAATATTCAGGTTTGCGAACGCCTGATTGCGGATGTTCGCTTCAAACGCGCTGCCGATGACGGAAATCTTCTGGTTCACCGCCGATACCGCCGCCTGAATCGCGGATTCGCCGCCGGAAACCACTTCGGTAACCGTCTGTGCCGCCTGCTGCGCGTTGGCGAAGAAGCTCGCCGGTTCCAGATACTGCGAAAGCGTACCCATCAACGATGTGTTCGAAAGCGCCATGTTTGCGACGCTCGGCCCGATCGCCAGCGCGCCGAACCATGCGCCGAAGAAGCCCACCGTGGAAAGTGCGGATGTAATGAAGCCCTTGTAAATTCCGGCAAGCAGCCCGAATACCAGAACGCCCAGAATCACAATATCTACTATATTCATATTCAAGTCCCCCTTATTCGTAGTTCCGAACGCGGTTGTATGAATTCTTCCCCAAAGATTTCCGGTTTATTCCAGATTTACCAGATAAATCGAATCGCCGCTGCCCAGCACCGCCACATGATCGCGCGTAACGCCGTATACCTGATCGACGGTGATGTTCAGCCGGTAGCTTTCCGCCTTGCCCTGCGATGCGGGCAGGATCATCATGTGCCCGTCCGCCGCGAAGCCGTACACCGTATCGCCGGAAACCGCCAGATCGCGGCAGGCGAACGGCATGCGCACCACCTTATCGATATCGGAACGGACGATGCGCACATCCTGAATATTGCCATCGGAATATTGCGCGTCCTTCACGAAAGCCATCAGCGGATCATTTTTGCTGTGATCCCACGCCGCCAGATACCAGCCGTAGGACAGGCGGCGCGCCGCGGTATTTTCAACGCCCGCGTAATCATAGAGCTTGATGTAGGTATCGCCCACCACGCACACCTGCGAGGATTGGAACGAAACGGCGTATACCAGCTGCTGCGTATCGGAGATCGAACCTACGATCTCGCGGCTGGGCTTATAGGTTTGTATATTGCATACGGGCACGGTGCCGTTCGTATCGCACACCATCACCCAGAGCAGCGTACCGTTGGAATAGAATCCGTAATCCACCACCAGCACATCATCCAGCAGGATGCGGTTTACCTGCCGCCCGCCGTTCTCCATCAGCATCATCGTGCTGGAGGATGCGCCCGATTCGCCGGTTAGAATCGCGGTATAGCGATCGCCGATGTATGCGCCCTGCACCGCTTCATCCAGAGTGCCGTTGTAGGTGGTTGCGCCGGTCTGCGCGTCGATCAGCGTAATCGTATTTCCCGACCATGCCGCCACGCCGTAATCGGTGGCGCGGAAGCCCGCGTTTACGCCCACCAGATACGACCAGCGCGTATTGCCATCCGATCCGATGCAGGATACGGTATTTCCATCGTAATATATAAAACCGGTCTGCGTGGTTTGCAAATCCTGCAGATTTGCGATGTTCAATATCTTGCAGTGGCCGAGCGTGCTTCCGCCGAACAGATTCTGACCGACCTTGCCAAGACCGAACGAAATCGCGCAGATGATTACCAGCAGCAGCAGTACGACCGCCCAGGGCATTGCGCCCGATCGACTGCCCATATGGAATCCTCCTGATTCATAAAATCATATACGGATATTTAGCCAAATACCCTTGTATCACATTATCATACATATTATAATGGAAGCGGAAGCGTGTTTCAACGATTCTGTTGTAACAAAACAGGGAGAAAAGCTGACAATAATATGACGGCGCGCGCAATAAGGATGTTTCACGTGAAACATCGGGCAAATTCGACGCGCTTCGTGTGGAACAATCGATTTATCGATCCGATCATGTTTCACGTGAAACAATGTTCAGCGCATTGAAATGAAGGAATTTATCTGCAATCTGTGTCCCAGAATGTGCAATGCCCCGCGGGGCAAA
>JABLTK010044826.1_pt1 | contig 14106 bp, 17 predicted proteins | sample 7160131 | NCBI WGS metagenome assembly JABLTK01 (sample SAMN14651221, study PRJNA627086) | human gut metagenome | isolation source: feces | host: Homo sapiens
AAGAGGATCCACATCTACACTTGATTCCTTCATCAACCCCTACGGTGTGTCTTGAACTCAGGAAGTTCTACAGTAAATGTTTTGCCACTGAACGCTCTCACAAATCGAGAGGTTCTTGATAACATTGTTGTGAATCTTGTCAATTTCTTCGTTTGGACTAATCAAACAAACAAACTACAAAGATGACTCTAAAACATCCTCGTTGGATTCACGTTTAGATAAGAATGAAAAGAAGTTGACAACCTTCCTGTCAACCCTCTCTTCGACGTCCACTTGGGTAGACTCCGTTTCTCCCACAATTTCTGTTGGTATAGAGTCAAATTCCTGTTGTTGAAGAAGAAGAACTTCTCGAAGCAGTTCTTGCTTCAACTGACGGCTGGAATGATAGTTTGATGGATATAATTCTCGTTTTGGTGGTTTGGGCTGTCCAGTAGACACACCTTGATAAATGTACATAATACCCTCCTTTTCCGGTTGTGGCAATGAATGCTGATATGATTCGTTTTCCTCAAACACTTCTTCTAACGATTCATCTACAGGAGGAGATGGTTCATCTTGGTGCAAATAGGCATCAAAAGCCGCTTCAATAGCACTTCGATGATTCGATAAAAGGAACAGAACCTCTTGCTGGGATGAGTTGACTTGATCCAATGACTGAATACCAAGATAGGCTGACTGGAGAACATCTAAGAGATGACGATACTGCGACTCAGGCTGTGATGGCGAAGAAACATGAAGAGGAGTAGATATAGTGATATGAGGAGGAAACGAAAAGGAAAGAGAATCTATCTCGGATTGAAGAGAACGAGACGGTGTAAATTGGGAATTGACATAACAACATAATGAAAGGAGTTGAAGAGAAACTATACAGAAGGAAAGCATGGAGTCCAGGGACGTAAGAAGAAGGACTTCATCTTGATCTTCCCAGTGAAAGAGCGAATGATATGTCTGGATATTCAACTCAAGTTGTTGTTGAAGAAGTGAACCCAATTGATTGTATAAGGCCTTCTCAGAGAAAACACTGCTCGGAACCTTGATTCCGTCTTTTGGAGACTCAAATGATATTTGGTGAACGAATAACTGTTCTGAAGCGGCGATCTCCTGAAGAAAAGAAGAACACACTTCTCGACGATTTCGTTCTAAAATCATGAGGCCTCAATTACAATTACCCAAGAAAGGGCAGTTCTTTTCTCGAACCCATGAATTGAACTCAAGTCTAGAAATTGGAGGGAGATATTTTGACACGGTGAGAGACCGATGCGCCACTTCTATTTGTTTAATATACAAGATCTCATTCCTAAGTGGAATCTACAAACAATACCATTCACAGGATATACCAGCTTTAATTGATACAGTGATTCGATTCTTCTTAATTCTGATACCACATGGACGTCTTGTTGGTAGTGCTGTAATAATGCTAGAATATTGGCGAATCGACAGTCTTCAAAGAGTGTCATAGATCGAAGATATTCATAAGATGTGCCAAACTGATACAACCTCTTTTGGTTCTTCTGATTGTTGGAATCATCATCATAATCAATTCTACAAGTATTGCAACCCATATTCACACCATTCGAGTAATTTCCCTCTTCATTCATCTTTTCCATATTCTAACTCCCTTTACAGAAGAGTCTCTGTATATTAATTCCAAAACTGGAGAATTGAGGTGTTCAATCTAGTGATATAGTGAGTCTGCCTCCTTTTCTATCTTTTTCCGCAGACTAATAGAGAGTAATTTTCTTGATCTATATTGCTCAACAGTACGCAATATTACTAAAAGTGATTATTTTCCTATTTGAATGAATCCATCTGATAACGTATATTTCTATTCTAAGTTGATCGTAAGTTATTGCTGCCTTTCCAGGTAAAATTGCGTGTGCGATTATGAATATTATCATTGATTGGTTCCCATTCGCTCTTTGGCATTTGATTGGGTTTCCATGTGTTTTGTGTTTACCACACAAGATTGTCTTGGTGTCTTTCATCATTGAATTTCGATCTATTTGTTGCAGAATGGATGTAGCTTCTTCCGCAAAGAGTTCTCTAGAGGTTCAGACGCGAGTGTGTAAGACATGCGGTTTGGAGAAGACACTCGATCATTTCATCAGTTTGTATACGGAAACGACCACACACAACTGTGACTACTGTCGGTGCAGGCAGCGCCAACAGTACAAGGGTAGGATGAAGATGTGTTGTAGTTACCTCTAGAAGTGCAGCAAAAAAAGCGTGAGTTTCGTAGGAAGTTGCTGCTGGAGAAAATGAATATGACTCGGTCTTCTGGTCATACCAAGGTTGCTCCTCGTCGAGAGGAATTATCACCCAGTCCTGCTCCTGTTCCAGTTGAAATAGTTGCCAAGCCAGAGGCTGGTACCTATAGTCCATGTACAACAATGGCTCCATCTCCATCTCTCAGTTACTGCCGACCCATTGTGCCTAGGGCCGATTGGGTTCCGGTTTCAGCAAAGGGACTCTCAGGTGAAGTTGTATTTTCGGCTAAGCTTCTTCACTTTGGGGTGTATTTATAACTGTATTATTAGTTTATAGCTGATTTAGTGTATGTTTGTTGGATTAGTTGATGGATTTGGAGGAAACACAGAAAAGAACTCGTCGAAGTAGAGCTACCATACATAATACAAAAACGAATACCGCATTAATCAGAATACTACGAGACAATCCCTTTTCAATTTGCTTGACATCATCTCGTAGTCCAGCAGCATTTCTATACGGTATTTGTACTGAGAGAATCGAAGTAGATAATGAATGAAGAGCTACTCGTTCAGGAGATGAATTGGGGTTTTCAGTTTTAGCAGACTGCGAATTGATAGGCTCCGAATTAGTAGGTTGGATACTGACAGAACCAACCTTTGTCTGGTCCAGATTTGCTGTTGTCTCCACTTTGACAGGAGCTACATTTTCTGTTGGTACAGTTGGTGAGGATGGCAGTGAAACTCGTGTCACAGAGGGAAAGGCGGTTCTTGGAGTGTTCTGAGAGACCACAGTTGACTTCGATTCGCTTTTCACTCTAGCAGGAGTCACCTTTCGGTTCCTAGCTCCATAAGGTCGGGTAATGTCCTCACTGTCCTGATTCCGAATCACAGTATGACCATCACAGTTCGCATTAAGGATACTCACACACTAGCTTCAAAGGATATATTCGCCTTTGCTATTCCAAATCGTTTGGATTCCAAATCAAAAACGGCGTTTTGGTTCTGAAGGATATTGTTGCCAATCACTGTTGAAGGATCAGAATAGATCCCCATACAGAAGACATGCTCAACTGGTGAAAACATATAATATCTGCCTTCAACATGCATAACACATCCTCCAGAAAAAGTAAGACGAAGAGTAGGGAATAAATGCAATTCTTTTGTGTCATTGATTCGGTAACAATCATGCTCCTTTGATATTACTCATGTTCAAATATCTACTCGAAGACGTTTCACTTCTTGCAAATGATGACTCGTTTTGAGCATCGTTCGCTTCAGCTGTTCTCTAAAGGCAGAAATAAGTACATTGTATTCACTGCTAATAACATAACTGAATGTGGAGCCACTGTCAATCATAATGCCATTTCGACTAATCTAACATCCATTCGAAAATCCTACGCATTCCATCGCTCTAATTTCAAGTGTGCACGTTCCTGGTCGAAATATACACTTTCCACATTCACACGATAATACCGATCTAATGAAGAGAATGGAGTATAACATAAGGGAGATTGAAGGGTTGACTTGTCAATTCCACCGAGTGTCATGAACCCACCTCCTTCAATTACACATAAGCCAAACATGTCTGAAATGGAATTAGCCGGATTCTCTCTTCTTAAACGTGGTAAGTCTTGCTCGAAATGACCGATATAGGACATTTCTAATGCTTATATCCAGTCATTTCGCATACCACGAGGGGCCAAACCAATAATGCCATCAGCAAGTTGTGCTTTAAACAAACCACTCAGATGTGTAAAGCAACCAAATTGCTGTGTAACTCCATACATTCGAGACGATGCTACTGAACCCACAGGAACATGAGCAGGATCTTCCTTATTTCCCCCTAACCAAATCGTATCCCAGAAGAGAGGTCCACTCAAACTGCTTCCTTCCAAATAAGACTAGAAGTGAGAACCAAAGGAAATACGAACTTGAGTAAAATGACATTGGTTATTACGGCAGTCTGTACACTTTCCTTTGTACATTGTCTCGTTGCATTTCACAGGGTACTGTTAAAGACTCAACAATTATCACAACAGAGGATATCACTATAGATTTTGAAAGAGATGGATTAAAAGGAGCATTCTGGTGTACTCCACAGTCAGGACATCTACTAATCACACTGCAATGACAGAATCACGAGGAACAAGGAAATGCTAAAATACTACTTCCCGTATCTAGAATAACTGTCTGACGTTGTGGAGGCGTTCCCACATACACCAAAGAGTAATAGTATCTATACAGTATCTTTCAAGAAATAAACAAAGTACCCCAGCTTTTTTGAATCTCCATAGGTTGGAAATAAGGACAAATAATCATGAAGTCGGCGTTCCAAACCATTTCCTAGCTCTGTATCATTTAAACCTCTCCAGAATATTGGTGTCTTTAGAAAAAAATCACTACAAAGCACCAAATCAGAGGAGAACAACATCATCCCGATTGCTATCAAAAGCGAGGAATGGCTTCTTCTCTGCATTCTATAGTCAGTCGATGGATGATCCACTTAACTGAATCAGTGATGAAAGAGAATAGAAAACGCTCAATTATTTGTCACTTCATTCGACTCTTTTATGCCCGTCGTTTCAGCATCACAGCTGAAACAAATCTATTCTAAAGTTTCGAGAATTCGTCCTCGACTTGTTGGATTGGATGTTGGCACAACCAATGTTGGAGTGGCTCTTTCGGATCCTTCTTTGAAAGTTGCATTACCACAAACAACATTACAGAGATCTTCGTGTGTGTTGTGAGCGTGGCTAGCGATTGTAGGTGTGTGTTCGTTAGACGAGAATCTACTGTATCCCATTTTGAAGGAAAACAAAGTTTTCGCAATGGTACAAGGAATTATTGAATGGAACTGTAGATTGTCGGTTTTCCATATTTAGTTGATGGGAGTGAGTCTGTTCAGTGTGAGGATGTCAAGTTTTTTGTCCACGAATTCTTGAAGAACAGCGGAATCACCATTCCAATCGTTTATCACAATGAACTGTACACGACTCAAATTGCCATGGAACCATACTCAGGAAAGCGGCGTAGAGACTGGAATGAGGGGCTTCGGAAGAAAGATCAGAATGCGGCTGCTGTCATTTTACAAGAGTTTCTTGATGATTTTTTAGTTTGTTCTTTTTGTTTTTAAACGTACTACAAATCAAATTATTATTCTTCGTTAGATAGCCGAATGAGGCCCAATTATTGTTCTTTTGACATGATTTGCATTTCTTACTCTTTTGGAGGAGAATTGGATTAGTTTGCATTTCATTTATTGGATTTGAATTACTCTTCTCAATTCAGACTCCGGAACATGGAGTTGGTAAGTCATGAACACCTTGATACAGATGCGACTCCAGAAGCAAATCTACCATCGTACTCCTATTGTCCAAACTGTTTTAATATGATGAATGAGATCATGGAGTTGCGAATGGAGTTGGGTCGTGTTAACGAAAGCGAAAAGAAAGTGAAGAAGAACTTTACGATCGCACCAACACTCTACACGTTCTATCAGAACGGTTTGGCGAAGCGACACTTGGCGAGGTTGGTTTTCCGTATCTAGAATTAGCTGTAGGTCAGCGAGTATGACATCGTCTGATATTCTTGAGTCGTTGAATGAACAGGGAGATAAGAGTTACTTGGAAGAAATTGTTCGGCAATGTTGTTATCCACTTCCCAATCCTTTCTTTGCCTCTCAGGAGTTTGTGAGCCAATATTTATTTTTATGTGATGAAATGTGTAAGTGGTTGATCAGGTCATTGAGGTCCAGGTCACATATTATCAGCAGAGCCTCGTCTTTTACGACTACAATCGCCTTCGTACGTCTTCGGAGATGTTCATGGAAACATGACAGATCTCCTTGCTTTTGCTAATACGATGTGGCCATTAGGCATGCACCTTAGTCCAGGGACATTTCTATTTTTGGGAGATTATGTGGATCGTGGTATGTACGGTTTGGAGATTCTTGCATACATTTTTGCTCAGAAGATCATGTTACCTGAAAAGGTGTTTCTGTTACGTGGAAATCACGAAGTGAAAGTGGTGAATGGTTATGACAAATTTTATGGGAATCGTTGTTTTTTGGGCCAATTGAAGGAACGTTTTTCTGAAGATATGGCAGTGATGGTATGAGTGGATGGACCAGTGTGAATTAGATTTGGGAGAAGACTAATCAAGTGTTTGACTATCTGCCGATGGCAGCAACGATCGATGATGTGATCTTCTGTGTTCATGGAGGGATTCCACGTCCTTTCCATGGACAGCAGACTACAGCGATTCAAGTCATTGATCAGATTCCGGTACCTTACACTCTGACCCCTACCCTTCAACCAGGTGAGAATCTGGAGATCAAACAGCTGGTAACAGATTTGTTGTGGTCAGATCCAGCACAGAACCAACAGGAAGCTCATTTGGATAGTAATGGGTTTGGAGAAGGTGAACGAGGTCCTGGAGCAGTGTGTTATGGGCAGAAGGCTGTGGATGAGTTCATGAACAGTAATCAGTTAACTCACATCTTTCGAGCACATGAACCGACTGCGAATGGAGTGTCGGTGAGGAAGGGAGCCAAAGTGATTACCATCTTTAGCACATCGAAAGTAAAAATGAAAGATGAGAGTGAGGATTAGGATCACAATTGTGAAAATGCCTTTTGCGGGTGTATTTTAGTTGATGGAGAGAATATCATTGCGATTAATCATCCCGATGTGACAAGAGGTGATGTGGACTCTTCAAATTGTTAGTCTTCTTTTTCGTTTAGTTCTTGGGTGTTTGTTTGGATGAGCGAGTCGGAGAAGAAGCAGTCCCAACAGCCATTGAAACAAGTGGAGCCAATTGCTCCATCTTTGGGGTGCTCTCTGAGAATGACCATTTAATGGATTAGAATTAATTATGGATCCTCTCCTCTCCTTGAATATGCCTATCCTCCTATAAATGAAACGATTGTCCGGAACATTACGAATGGTACGGTGTTTTGTGTATAGTTTCATTTCAAAGCTATTATTGCCGTTCCAAAATTATATACACAAGTTCTTCACTTGATGAACAAGATGAACTTGCCTCCACCTTTTGGACCTGAACGAAAGCGTCCTGAATTCCCTTCATCGTCAGAAGCAGTTAAATCAGATGACATCAAATACTATGGACCCAATCTCCTCAAACAACAAGGAGGAGAGGAAGAAGAGGATGAAGATGTAGAATTCAGTGACAAGCGGATACACGAAGACAACCCATTCAACAAGACGGAACCAGCAACCACTCTCTTTGTTCCTGAACAACCTACCCAAGTGGCTGCTGGGGTTGTATTGGTGGAAAACAAGGATATTAAGACCCTTTTTGTTCAGCCTGCAGCTGTGCGAACGTGTATTCCACGTCAAGAAATCTTAAAACACCGCATTTCTAAGGAAGAAATGAATCAGCAGAAAGCTTTCAACAATTACTCTTATGGAGAACCTAGTAACAAGCTTTATCTTCGGAACATGGCTAAAGATACTACGGAAACGGATTTACTGCAATTGTTTGGTTGCTTCTTTGATAATGATGATCTTGCAAAAGAGTATTAGATTACTGGCTGCTTTTATAATTAGGAGTCTTCAAATCCGTGTGATGGAAGGAAGAATGAAAGGACAGGCTTTTGTAACATTTCCATCGGTTGAATTGGCAAGAGAAGCATTAACAACCGTGAATGGATATCTATTGAAAGATAAACCCATTGTAGTTGTGAGTACGGATGAAGTCATTTGATGCGTAGTGTTTTGGCAAGCAGAACTAGGAAATGATTGTATTCTAACTTCCTTTTATCATCTTGTTTGTCAAAAGATATTAATCATTCTATGCCAAATTAGGAAAATAACCGTTCTTCTCATGTACTGTTCCATTTTTTCTTTAGAACGATGACTGACAAGAAATCCAAGACGGAAAAGAAGAAGCACATGAAGGAGCAACAGACAAAGAATGAGCCTAAAGTGAAGCCAGAGGAGAAGACTCCTAAGAAGGAAGAGGTGCATGACAATGCCACTCAAAAGCAGGAAGAGTGTAATCAGAAGTGTTGTTGTTGTAACCGTGATGGTGAGAAGAAATGCTGCCAATGTTGCTGTTGCAATTGTGCTAGTAAGAAGAAGTGTTGTCAGTCTTGTTGTGCTTGTCGCATGGCTTGTTTCATTGGTATGTTCCTAATTACCATTCTCTTTGCAGTTGGATTTGTCTTCTACTTAATCATTCGTGATGTTGTTTTAGTGGTGTCTGTTCATGTGTAGGATCCTACTGTTACCTTTGATCTATGTAAGACCGATGTGAACGAGTGTCTCCATAACATTTACCAAGCTGTTAAACCGTATTCATCCCCTTATGCTCTCATCAGCTTCCTCCATGCTAAGGGCTATGTAAACTAGGTATCTCTCTTTGTTAAACAAACACATTATTCTTTGGGTGCTTCAGGGATGTGGTACACAAAGGGTTCAGGACATTTCTGATCTGGAAGTTCTTCCTCTTTCAAATCCAGATAAGAACATGGAGAGTTTGGAGTAGTGTCGTTCAGCACAAGTACTCCAGGAAGAGCTCCCGATTTGACCACCTCAGAGAGTGAGACTACCAGAGAGAAACGTTGAGAAGGAAGTGTTAAGAAGGAGAGTTGCAGAGGAGTGATGCGTGATCCATTTGATATCTCAAACTCTGTAATCTTTGGTTTTGAAGGTTCTTTGATGTCTTCTGGAGTTGGTTCTTTCTCTTCAGCTATTTCTTCCACTTTCTCCTCTACCTTTCCCTTCTCTTTCTCTGTCGATCGGCTCTGTGTAGACATTCGACGAAGTGATTTGGAAAGTGTAGCCTTGGCAGATCGTGTCTGTTGGAAGGAGAACTGAACTGAAGACTTCTTGTTCTTCACATCCTCTTCATCCTTGTGGATCGCAGGAACATACTCAAATAACTCTGGAGAAGCGTTACATTGAAGAGAGAAATCTCGAGGGAGTTTCATCGTACTATCCACAGCCAAGAATGCTGAAGGCGTGAGTGCCTTCATGATAAGATTGAAGAGAGGATACCATTCCCACAACTGACATGCTAAGAAACAGCAGATTGTAGCCTCACGACGCATCGTATGAAGAGGCGAACGTAGTTGAAGAATCAGGTTTCGACCTCCTGCATCCAACAAACCTGCTCCTAGTAATGCTCCCTGACGACGTAGCACAGTATCTGTACGTCGAGATCCAGCGAACCCTTCATTCTTCAGTGTTTTCATCACCTTCTCTCGATACTCATTCACTTGCTTACTACTGGCCTCGTTACATTCCATAAATAACGCTCCCAACCCAATTGCTGCACCCTGAGCCACGAAATCCTCCTACTCATCACACAACTCTCCTTATTCTCACAGAATCATCCATTAGTTTCAACAATGGCTCACTTAGTTCAGGATGTGCTGATCCAGCATTAATTAGACCTGATACCAGTGCAGCAGCATATCGAATATGAGAATGATATGATTGGAGAAGGAGTTTCGCTGTTGGCAAGAATGCAGTTGGAGCATCCGCAAAGACGAATCCAAGTGCAAACACTGCATTTCGTCGAACTGTATCAGATACATCCATAGCAATGATTTGTAGCAATCTTTCTCTTCATCCATTCATTCATTCTTACTCTGTGATCACTCTGTGTGAATGATGGTTTCCTACGTATGCCAAACCCAGACCCAATACACCTGCCATACGGACATAAGCATTATTGTCACCTAACATTTCATGCAACAGACCTTCTCCATGTGTATGTGAACCATAGAACATCAGTGCCAGACCAATAGCCAGTCCCACAGCGATTCGATCATGCTGAGTCTCACGTAATGTGGGCAGAAGATGCTCTCGAATCTCCTCTTCCAGTCTCTCAACAGAGTCATCGCGACCTATACATCACATCTTTTCCTCTTACTCACCACAATTCACAAGACCAATTGCCAAGCCTGCTGCCATACCGACAAATGGTTTCTCCTACACTTCATAAGGATTCAAGGGAGTTACATCAATCAAAGCAAAGAGATCATCAGTGAGTCCTTGGTCATAAGAGCCACAATAGATAAGTCCCAGACCTAAAGCGCTTGCATGTGTCAACATTTCCTTTGGACCATTCTCTCTCACAATACGTCGCATTCGAGCTACTTGCTCCTGATCAGCTGTATCCTCCTATTGGTGAACAATTCCTTCTATCCTTACAGCAGACATCGAGCACAATGAGAATCCAAACAGACTACCTGCTTGCTCCTCTTCATTTTCACTCGTCAAGAAGTTTTGAAGAGCTTCAACAGTCTCCTGTGGAACAAATAATTGTCTCTAGGATCAATCCATTCCAATACTCCAACCATAGCAAAAGAAGCAATGATATGATACTTGGTCCAGTTCTCTGCCTTCTTTACCCAGTTTCCATTATTTAGAATGAACTCATTTCCACTGCCAATGGAAGTAAGACTGTTTGCTACTAACATGGCTGCTTGTACATTCGTGTCCTCATAATTCACGTAATTCACGTACTCTTCAAGCAAGCGACCATCATGATGACTTCGACGTGTCACAAAGTCTTGTGCTCTATCTCTCACTCTCCTTTCCAGAGCTTACAGTTGACGGGTCACAACACCACGAAGAATATCACGCAAGCGATCGAACGACGAATCAGAAGGGAGAAGTGGCAACAATGCAGTGATCAGCCCCTCATCACCTAATCCTGCCAGATCAAAAGCGATTTGATAGGCCACAGTGGGGGCATTGGTGTAGGAATCAATAAGCAGAGAAGCCACTAACAGTTGAATCCTTATCAAACACTCACTTCCCTGGAGATTATAGAGATGAAGCAGACAACGGAACACACCATAACGATCTCCCAACTCCTGGAATAATGAACAGATTAGTTGAAGAAGTTTATTCCGAACAGACTCAGGATAATCAAAGTCCTGTAACAGTGATAGAAGGTGATAGAGGGAACTGGACAAATCACTACTGCAACGAAGAGATCTCTCTAAGAGATCGAGACGATTACACTCCACACTGATACCAACTAACTGAGATATGTTCTGTTTGCTGAGTGACTGAGAGAAAATGAAATTCATTATGTGAAGAACACCTTCAGGAATCTCTGAGTCTTCGATTTGGGCTTTTCGCGATTCTCTGTATTCATCGATACAAGTATCTATTGTTTATTCTTTTCGCACAATTCTACTGATCATAGCTCGCACATACAGAGAATCTTCGTTCAAGTCAAAGTGATTTCCTGATTGTAATGCATAGGTCAGAGAGTTATAGTAGTCCTGCATATGAAAATAACACTAACGATCAAAACAACTCTTCTCACTTCATACCTTCGAAATTAGATAGTTTACAGAATATTGCAATTCAGTAGATATGTTTGCAGGAGTATCAATGAGAATCTGTAAGTATTGGGTAATATCAGGCCACGACACATCAATAATCTTCAAAAGCTGGGAAATCACAATTGACTAGATATAAATAGACAAGGACCAACTTCCAACCGAAATACTCTCTTCCCACCCTTCAAGCATTGTAAAGAGACCTGAAATATTCACAGATGATTCTTGCATTCTTATTAATATTGAATTTGATAGAACGAGGTCCAGTCAAAAGGAATATGGAATCACTTTTGTGACGAAAACAATGTTAAAAGTGTATATGGACATTGAAAAACAAAAAGATGGAGTTTGAATGAAAATGAATTCGACAACTGCAATTGTCTATTTTCATGGATATGAAGTTAAAAGACCCTGACAACGAATATCAAGGTGATAAAATGATATTGAAGTATAAGAAGAATGGAGTTCAAACCAAATATGCATGATTGAATCGATTTATTGGATGAACTATTTTCTAGCCAATTATATGTTGCTTCAACAATTCGTTTTATGAAGAATCCAAGAATAGGGCCCAAATCTGAACTCGCATGTCCAGTTCATGAAACAAGCCCAAAAACTAAATGTAAGGATGTCGTGAATTTGAAATTGAATGTGTTACATGGAGGAGATTGTGATTGTTGCGTGGATGAATGCTTATCTTTGTGTATAGTGATCACAGGAAAACACTGAGTATCATGGCTACAAAGAACACGATGAGTGATAGAAACCTGGTATCAAAGGGTACATCATCTGATGATACTCCTACTCCTGGTTTTGTTCTGAAGGAACTTGTGAGTAGGTTTTGAGGTTCGTCTTGATGATGAATAGATTCGACATGGGGTGGACAGCAGAAGTGCAAAGACTTGGTTGGTTTGTTGCTTCCTCGTCTGAAGAAGTCGGATCCGAATGTGAAGCTGAAGGCTCTTAAAATTATCAATGTAGGAGTTGTGTGGATGTATGTGAGAGCTAGTATTTGATTGTGAATGGTCGTGTTGATTTCCAGCGAGAGATGAGTGCTCATCATCAGTTGATTCGTGACTGTTTCAATTTCACTGGTCCTCTGGATCCCTTGAAGGGAGATGCTGTGTATGTTGCCATTCAGTCAACTGCTCGTGAGACGGTAGACAATCTGTTTAATGAGACGCTTCGCAACCGTAATGATACAGTTCGACCTGTGGATTCGTTTGCTGGTGCTTCTGTGGGTAGTGCGGCTCCAACAGCTGTGAAGGGAATTGGAGGTGGTTCCCGTGCTCCTCCTGCTCCTAAGGATGATTGGTTGAATCGTGCTCGTGGTACTTTTGGAGGTGCAGCACAACCAGCTCAACCTGCTCAACCCGCTTCTATCTATCAGTCTGCTCAGCCAGCTCAACCCGCTCAACCTGCAATGACAGGTCGTTATGGTGCTCCTGCTGTGCAACCAGCTCAACCTGCTCAACCAGTTCAGCCTGCAGCTCCTGCTCCTGCAGCTAGTGGCTTCTTCAATCGTAAGCCTGCTGCTCCGGTTCCAGCCCCAGCTCCTGCACCTGTGTACACACCTCCTGTGATCAAAGCAGGTTCTGCTGTAACAGATGGCAGTTATGAGCGTAAGTTGGTGGAGGAATTGTGTACGCCTCAGGGAATGCGTCCAGAACCTCCTAAGGATAAGCTGACTCGTTTTGCGAATGCCTGTCAGACACTGGATGCAACAGTGGTGGGTCCAATTCTGTTGGGTAAGCTGAGTGATAAGAACTGGAAGGTGGTGATGAAGGCTCTGTACACGATTCAGGAGGTTTTGAGTACTCCCAACACTGATGGATTCCTGACCTACTTCTCACAGAACACAGAGGAGTTGCAGATGCTGGGTAACTATCCCCATCCTATGGTGAAGAAACTGGCTGCAACTGTGTTTGATACGCTCAATCGGATCCAGTCAGGAGATCAGGGCGAAGAAGTGCAAGAGTCTTCTGGATTTGCTCCTGCTCCTGCAGCTCCTGTCGCCACAGCCCAACCTGCTGGTGACTTTGACTTCTTCACAGCTCCTGCCGCAGCTCCTGCCGCACCTGCTGCTGCTGCTCCTACTCCTACTCCTGCTCCCGCTGCTGCTGATCCCTTCTCCTTCAACACTGCGAGTTCTCTGGACGATGCCTTTGCTTTCTCGCAACCTGCCGCTGCTGCTGCTGCTTCAAGCAATGATCCATTCAATGTGAACTTTGCTGGAGCAGCCGATATCAACTCTGCATTCCAGGGTCTGGCTCCCTCGAAGCCTGTGAAGGCTGCTGCTCCTGCTACAAAGCCTGCCTCTTTCCTGGACATGTACTCAACTCCTAGTACTCAGTCTGCTCCCGCTGCTTCCAGTGGTTACGACTTTTTCTCCACTCCTGCTCCTCAAGCTGCTCCCCAGCCCGCTCCTCAGCCCACGAACTATGGCATGCCTCAGCAACCAATGAACTATGGAATGGCTCCTCAGCCCACTCAACCGATGAACTACGGAATGCCTCAGCAACCTGCCCAACAGCCCGCCAACCAGGCGATGAACTTTGATTTCTTTGGAATGTA
>JABLTK010020195.1_pt1 | contig 14105 bp, 13 predicted proteins | sample 7160131 | NCBI WGS metagenome assembly JABLTK01 (sample SAMN14651221, study PRJNA627086) | human gut metagenome | isolation source: feces | host: Homo sapiens
CCGATTTCCAGATGGGAAAAGCGGCTCTGCATGGGCGCGAGCATTTCCTGCTGTCCCTTTTCGATCTGTGCGGGACGACCGATGGGGTGACAATTGCCCGGTTCGAACGCCAGCACATATTCCGCGTTGCGCAGCACCTTCCATTCGGCGATGCAGGGCAGTTCGCGCACGTTGTACTTCAGATACACGCCCAGCTCCAGTTCATCGTTGACCAGCGCCGCGATGGTATTGCCATCCGCATCCGCGCCCATTTCATGGAAGAACTGCTGTTCCAGATAGCCCGCGCGCGGCGCGCCGCACTTTTCATAGATGCCGATATCGCGCTTTGCGTGTTCGGAATTCGCCCATACGCGCCTGCTGGGCGCGATGAATCTGGAATGCTCCGAAAGCACGGGCGATCCAATGTTGATGTGGTAGAAGAACATCAGCATCTGATCTATTTCGCCCAGATTGGTAAATTCATCTTTGATGGTCAGCTTCTTTTCGCCGAGGGCGGTGCGCACCGTGCGGCGCAGCTGCAAATGCTCGCCGTGCAGGCGACCCTCCTCTACCCTGCCGGACACCATCATACGGTATACCCCGTCGCTTTCCCATTCCTCGCGGGTGCATACGTTGTCCGCGCAGGTGTTGGAAATATCGCCGTGCAGACCGAGCGGCATATTCTTCAGAAAGCCGATGTCGGCGCGGCAGTTGGGACCGGCGTTGGTCAGACCGCAGGTGGTCAGCATTCCCGCGAAGAAGCTCTTCAGCCACTGATCCTCAAAATCATCATAATAGGCGGCGGCGGTAACGCCCGCCTTGGTAAGATAGGCAATCGGAACTCCGCGATAGCGAAGCTCCGATATGTCCATGCCGCGGCCGGGCAGCACCGTAAAGCGCAGCCCTCCGCCGGTTTCCACGTCCACCGCGTCAAGGCCGGTGGCCTTGCCGTCCGTGAACTGATATTTTTTCAGTCCGCCCAGCTGACGCATATTGCCGAAGCGATTTACGCAGCTTTCGCGGCTTACATCAGGTTTCCATGCTTTCATGCTTCAAAATCCACCATTACCTTGATGCGATGATCGTTGCGCTCCGTGACGGCCGCGAACGCTTCCTTCACATGATCGAAGCTGAAGCGATCCGTGATCATCGGAGAAAGATCCAGCTTACCGGAAGAAAGCAGGCTCAGAATCTTGTCCATCTGATTCGGGGTGCCCGCAGAACCGACCAGCGTGCAGTTCTTTACGATGAGGCGATCCAGCTTGATGCCGTTGAGCAGCTGTTCATAGAACGCCGGAATGACCAGCTTGCCGCTGCCGCGCAGCATAAGCATCGAATCATTCAGCACGGAGGGTGCGCCGGTGGAGTCCATAACCATTTCCGCGCCCATGCCGTTGGTTTCGCGCATGACCACGTCCACCAGATTTTCCTTCGTCATATCCACTACGATGTCCGCGCCCAGCTTTTGGGCGATTTCCAGCTTCGCCGTCTTGCGTCCGCCGACGATGATCTTGCCGATGCCGCGCGCGCGCGCCACCGCCATACCGCCCAGCGAAATCGGGCCGGTACCAACGACCACCAGCGTGGTGGTGGGATCAAAGCCCGCGCGTTCGATGCCGTAGAAGCCGATGCTGGTGGGCTCGATCAGCGCCGCCACATCCAGACCTACATTATCGGGAACCTTGAACGCCATGCGTTCCGGAATCAGCATGTATTCCGCAAATCCGCCCGGCCAGCAATTGCCCGTGGTGCCGATGGCGCGGCCGTTTATGCAGGACTGATACTGTCCGCGGCGGCACATTTCGCATTCGCCGCAATAATAGCCGGTATCGGAAATGACGCGGTCGCCGGTCTTGATGCGCCAGGTCTGGCTGCCCGTTTCTACCACCGTGCCCGACCATTCATGGCCGATGCGCACGGGATAGATGGGATCGGCTCCATCGCCCAGATTCAGCGTGCCCTTCATGATGGCGATATCCGTCGCGCATACGCCGCAATGGGAAACCTTGCACAGCACCTCGCGGGGGCCGCACTTCGGCTTATCCATTTCCACAACGCGCAGTTCGCCGGGCTTATATGCCAATAATACCTTCATACCTGTTTCCTCTTTCAATTCGAAATAGAAATCTCTTAGAAATCTCTGGAATAGCCGCTCGTCCATGCAGCGTCTACCGGAATCACGGCGCCATTGATGTAGGAAGCCGCATCCGTCGCCAGGAAGCAGCAGATGCCCACGAAGTCATCCGCCCTGGCGATTTCGCCGGAGGGAATGTGGCTCTTCATCAGCGCGAGGCTGTCTGCATCCAACTTGGATACTTCCGCATTTTCCACATCGCCCGCGGCGATTACATTGATGCGGATGCCGTCCGGCGCCATTTCCATGCCGACCGCCTTGGTGAAGTTGATCACGCCCGCCTTTGCCGCGGCAAAAGCGCACTGCAGCTTGGAGGGGATCAGACCCTTTGCGGAAGCGATGTTCGTAATGCTGCCGCCCTGTCCCTGCGCAACCATCTGCGCGGCGACCGTCTTTACGCAATAGAACACGCCGGTCATATCGGTGGCAATCACATCGTGCCAGAGATCATCATCATAATCCTGCAGCTCCGCGCGATGCGCAATATTGCCCTGCACGCCCGCAGCGTTGGTCAGATTATCCACTCGGCCGTAGAGTTCAACGGTTTTGGCGACCATCGCCTTCACGCTGTCCATCTTGCGCACGTCAACTTCGATCGCGGTAACTTCGCCGCCCGCCGCCTTGATGGCTTCGGCAACTTCGTTCAATTCCGCCGCGCGGATATCCGCCGCAACCACCTTCGCGCCCTCTTTGGCGAATTCCTTCGCCACTGCGCTGCCGATCGTGCCCGCTGCACCGACGACAATAACAACCTTATCCTTTAAATTCAGCGTCATCTGTCATTACCTCCCGATTACAGATCGCGATTGTAGCCGCAAATCCAGCCGCCGTCAACGGTAATCGTTGCGCCGGTCATAAATTTGGCTTCATCGGATGCAATGTAGCAAGTTGCATATGCGATATCATCCGGCTCGCCGGGATGTCCTACCGGGAAGTGCGAAATGATGCCGTTCGATTTCACAGGGTCGCTGTAGAACAGTTCCTTTACGCCCTCGTTCATTACGGAACCGGGCGCGATGCCGTTTACGCGAATGCCCTTCGGCGCAAGTTCCATCGCCATGGTCTTGGTCATTGCAAACACGCCGGCCTTTGCCGCCGTGAAAGCGCACTGCAGGCGCAGCGGGGTAAGACCAACGATCGAACCGACGTTGATGATGTTTCCGCCCTCGCCCTGCGCGAGCATCTGGCGGATGGCGAACTTGGAACAATTGTACACGCCATCCAGATCGACGGATACGATGCGATCCCACAAGCCTTCATCGTATTCATGTACGCGCTTGCGATACTGGGGACCGCCGTTGATGCCGGCGTTGTTGACCATAATATCCAGACGGCCGTAGATGCGCACGGTTTCTTCGATCAGATGCTTTGCGCTTTCCATCTTTGATACATCGACGGTAACCGCGGTAGCTTCGCCGCCATGCGACTTGACTTCTTCAACCGTTTTGTTCAACGTTTCGAGGGTACGACCTGCGACGATGACCTTTGCTCCATTTTCAGCCAGTCGAATGCACATTGCGCTGCCGATGGCGCCGCCGCCGCCGGTAACGATCGCAACTTTTCCGTTCAGATCGACTTTCATCTTGATTGTTCCTCCCAAACTGACATAATGTTTAAATGTTCGCTTATTCCGCAACCTTCTTGGACTGTCTGTAGATATCGAACAGTACAGCTGCCGCCATGACCGCGCCCTTTACGGATACGCGCAGCGTATCCGGCAGACCCAGGAAGATGATTGCACTTTCCGCAACGAATACCAGCGTTACGCCGATCAGCACGCCGAGCGGAGAGCCCTTGCCGCCGGAGAGCGATACGCCGCCGACAACGCAGCCCGCGATCGCGCGGAATTCCCAGCCATCGCCGGTTTCCGGACGGCCGAGCTTCATATCGAGCGTCTGCAGCAGGCCGCCGATGCAGCAGAATACCGAGCAGATGATGTACGCCAGCATGCGCATCTTGGTAACATTGATCCCGGCGAGCTTCGCCACTTCGCGGTTATCGCCGCATGCGAGCAGGCGACGACCCCAAAGCGTGCGCTTGATGACCACGAACACGATCGCAAACAGAATGATCATGATCCAGAAGGAAGGATACATGCCCAGAATGCGGCGCTTGAAGAAATTGACGAAAGCGACCGTTCCGGGATCCGTCAGGTTGTTCATGCTCAGTTCCGGATTGTGAATTACGATGTGGCGCAGACCATGCACGACATACATCGTGCCCATGGTGGCGATAAAATCGTTCATGCCGAGCTTGACGACCAGAATGCCGTTGACCACGCCGACCATGGCGCAGCATGCAAACGCGACCAGAATCGCGGGCAGAACGCCCCAATTGTGTTCCACGATCAGCATCGACATCATGATGCCGCCCAAACCTGCGCAGCGGCCGGTGGAAATATCAACCGCGCCCGTCATCAGTACGAAGGATACGCCCAGCGCCGTGATCGCTACAAAGGGGATTTCCGTGAACATCGAAGAAAAGTTCCTCGCGCTCAGGAAGTCGGGACGGAAAATCGTAGTAATTACCACGATGAACAGCAGCGGCAGAAATACGCTGAATTCATCCGAACGGGTGATGGCCTGAAATACTCGATTGTTTCTAATCCTGGAGAAGGGCTTACGCGTGCTCTCATTACTCTTATTTTGTGCCATTCGTATCACCCCTTATTTCGCAATCTGTTTTGCTTCAAAGCGCTTGCGCATAATATCCATCAGTACGGCAATGATCAGAATTGCACCGATCAGCATCAGCTGAAGCATCTTGTTCCAACCGAGCAATTCCAACGCGCGAACCACGACGTGATAGAGCAGTATGCCGACCGCGCAGCCCAATATCGAACCATAGCCGGCGGAAACGCCGCCGATGGAAACGCAGATAATCGTTCTGAACTCACGGCCTTCGCCGCTGGTGGGGATCGCCTTCTGCTGCTGAATGGTTTCAAACACGCCGGAGAACGCTGCCAGAACGCCCGCCAGCAAGAACGCGATGAAACGAACCTTGTCTACGGAAATACCCGCCATGGTCGCGGCGTTGGGATTGCCGCCGACCGCGCGCAGGCGATAGCCAAAGCGGCTTCTGCGCACCACGATTTCCAGCACGATGATAAACGCAATGAAGATCAGGAACAGCCAGGACAGCGAAAGCGGGCGCGCCGCCTTGAACGCCTTGGTGCCCAGCGCGCTGATGTCCAGCGTGATGCCCTTGGAGATCGTCGTTACAAGGCCCTTGCAGATGAACTGCGAAGCCAGCGTGGTAATCCAGGAGGAAAGGCGCAGCTTCGTGGTCAGGAAACCATTGAACGCGCCGACGATCGCGCCGAAGATCACGCCGTTCAGCAGGCAGACGATCAGACCGAGCGTGCCCGAACCGGCGACCGTGCTCAGCCCCCACTGTTCGCACGCGACGCCGACCATGATGCCGGCGAAGCATCCGTTCATGCCTACGGACAAATCCACATCGCCCGTCAGCGTGACCAGCGCCTGTCCCAGCGCCATCATGCCGATCGGAACGGAATTGACCAGGATCTTCGAAAAGAACTTCCACGTAAGGAAAACATTGTTTACGTTGTTGGTCAGGATACAGATAATGATTACCGGAATCAGCATACCCACTTCAGGCGTTAAAACAAGGCGGACAATTTTGCTTAACGCGCTGCTTTTCTTCTGTACAGGAGCCTGCTTGTCGGTATTGATCGCCGCATTTTGCATCTTCATTTCACCTCTCTGGTACTAGATCTTTTAAAGGTGTGTACACACATTTCCATGATGCGGGCATCCGTACCTTCATCACGGCTGAGCTCTCCGACCACGCGGCCTTCCGCCATTACGACGTAACGATCCGACATGCCCATCAATTCGGGCAATTCGGAAGAAATCATCACCACGGCGACGCCTCTGGCTGCCATCTGATTGATGATATTGTAAATATCATTCTTCGATCCGACGTCGATGCCCTTCGTCGGTTCATCCAGGATGATGATGCTCGGATCCGGATTCAGGCTGCGCGCGATAACGACCTTCTGCTGGTTGCCGCCCGAAAGCGTTGCAACCTTCGTGCCCATCGTGGGCGCCTTGATGCGCAGGCTGTCAAAGTATTCCTTGACGCGCTTATTGGTCTTGCGTCTGGAAACAAGCGCTCCGCTGCTGACCGACTTCAGGTTGGAAATCGCGATGTTGGTGCGGATATCCCAAACGAAGTTCAGACCATATACCTTTCTATCCTCGGATACCATTCCGATACCATGACGAATGGCGTCCTCGGTGGAATGGATATTTACTTTCTTTCCATAGAGGTAGATATCGCCGGATTTGATCGGCAGCATGCCGAAGATCGCCATGCAGACCTCGCTTCGGCCTGCGCCAACCAGACCCGCCATGCCCACGACCTCGCCCGCCTTGACGGAGAAGGATACATCCTCGATCAGATTCTTGTTCTGAATGTAGGGATGCGCCACGGTCAGATGTTCTACGCGCAGAACCTCATCGCCGATCTTTACATCGCGCGCGGGATACATGTTCTGCAGATCGCGTCCGATCATATCATGAATGATCTTCGCGGTATCATAATCCTTGCGTTCGAAGGTGGAGATGTTCTTGCCGTCGCGCAGAATGGTAACGCGGTCGGTCAGTTCCATGATCTCCGCCAGCTTGTGGGTTACGAAGATGATGCTTACGCCCTTTTCCTTCAGCTTGCGAACAACGGTAAACAGCTGTTCAACATCGGAATTGGAAAGCGAAGTGGTCGGCTCGTCCAGAATCAATACCTTCGGATCGGTCGCCAGCGCGCGCGCGATCATCAGCATCTGCTGCTGACCGATGGAAAGCTTGCGCACGTCCGCATGCGGATCCAGATTGATGTGATTCTTTTTCAGCAGCTCTTCCGTGGCGCGATACATCGTCTTAAAATCAACGAAGCACTTGCTGCCGTTGTTTTCGCCTTTGATTCGCGCCAGCTGCAGATCCGACATATAGATATTTTCCGCAACGGAGAAATATTTCAATACGTTGATTTCCTGCGGCACATAGCCGATGCCCATGTGCGTCGCATCAAACGGACTGGTGGGCTTGATTTCGTTTCCGTTCAGCTTCAGGGTGCCGGTGTAGGTTCCATGCGGATAAATGCCGTTGAGAACCTTCAATATGGTGGATTTCCCGGCGCCGTTCTCGCCAATCAGTCCCAGCACTTCTCCCGGAAGTACGTTGAGGCATACGTTGTCATTCGCGAGAACGCCCGGAAATCTCTTCGTTATATTAATTGCTTCGAGTACATAATCCATGTGATTAATCACCCGTCTTTCATGGTCTTCATTGGTTCCTGAAATTTCAGGCAGGAGGAACAGTTTCGTACTATCGTTCTCAATGAGAGGGGCTTACCTCTCAATAAAGTGAGGCAAGCCCCTCGAAGCATCGTCAGGCTATTTGATTATTAGCCGAAGAACTCAGCAACCTGAGCCGCGATGTCGCGATGGAACGCGGGGCCGTTCTGGCCTTCGCCATCAGCGGTAACAACGGGCGCTACCAGGTCGGTCCACATCGGAACTTCGCCGCCGCGGAAGATGGTGTCGAGGTATTCCATGGTCTTGTAGGATTCCTCGTAGAGGGGCTGCGCAACCAGAGCGGTTACCTTGCCGGCCTCGAGGGCGTCCAGGTTGCCTTCGGTGGCGTCCATGCCGACCAGAACGAGTTCGCCGTCAGCATAGCCAGCCTTTTCAGCTGCGCCAGACCAGGTGATGGGGGAGTTGCCGGTGGTGCCGAACGCGCCGAGGATATCGGAGTTCGCCTGGATGATGGACAGGTTGATGGCGGTCGCCTCGTCAACTACTGCGCCTTCCAGAACGGTGTCCAGCAGCTTGATGCCGTCCAGCTCATAGGTGTCCTTCAGGGACTCCCAGGTAGCACGGAAGGATTCTGTAGCGGCATTTTCGGTAACGTTCATGGTGTTCTGGGTGAGCGCCACGGAACCGGTCTTGCCGGACAGTTTCTCAGCCATCAGCTCTGCAACCTGCTGGCCGTAGAGCACCGGATCGCAAGCCATGTTGAACGCCAGACCGGTGGGATAGGTGCCGTCTTCCTGCTCATGCTTGAAGTGCGGGATACCTACAACAACGCCAGCTTCTGCAGCGTACTCAACTGCTTCGTAGCAGCCGTTGTCGCCCCAGAACAGCAGAGCGCCCTTGCCGCCTTCATCTGCGAAAGCTTCCAGAGCTGCGAATACTTCAGCAGCGTCGCTGCCTTCGGTACCGATGGCCTTAGCATTGGTGTAACCCAGATCCTGAGCTGCCTTCAGGAAGCCCAGCTGCACGATGCGGTGTACGGGGTGAGTCAGGTTGGACATGCAGACTGCTACGGGATAGTCCGCGGGGTTGAAGTCCTCGGCAATTGCCATGGGGGCAAGAACCAGGATCATCATGAGAACGATAGCCAGGATTTTCTTCATTATGGGGTTCCTCCTTATTCTTTTTGCCCGCTGCGCGGGAAACCTAACACGTTTGGTGAATTGACGTCATATTTGTGTAACCGGTTTCGCAAATTGCCGCACAATAGCGCCATCAACTCATCGACAATGATATTGTATCACAACCGATTTCCTTTGTAAATATGCTAAATGAAATTTCGTGATTTTATGCTATATAACTGACCGCTTTGACAGCCATAAACGCCCTCCAATTGTACATCCTGCACATTTTTCAAGCTTTGTTCGAAGTTCACGGGTACAAATCGGTCATACCAGAAAGGATGAGCTATGCGCACATCTGTATCCGCACCTCGCACAATTATAGTGTTTTCCATATGCGCGCATTGCACGGAAACGATCAAACATCATCCCGCCTTTTCAAAAATCGACCGGAGTCCGTTTATCTCTCTCCCCCCGCTTTTCTGCCCGCCCATGCAGCGCTTGACAAACATACGCGCAGTTACTACAATCGGGATAAAAGGTCATCCATTTATTTCTGGAAGAAAGGAACCGGTTCGATGAAATGCACGTCTGAGATGTATAGTCTGGTAGAACGTCAGCTTCCCACCATCCCCACTCCGCACGATTGCCGCATCACTGAAATTGCGCTGGACGATGGCTGGCTGGTCTTCACATTTGACGATGACATTGCCCGTCATGAATCCATAAAGCATATGCATCCAAACGCAAAGGCGCTGAAGGTGAAATATCACCTGTGGGAAGATGCGGATATCGAACTGTACGCGTATGAACAGCGCAGGTATGAAAATGTATTTGTGCAGCGGAAGCTCAGGAAGCTGTTTGCGCTGCCGCGTGACATCCACAAGCCGGAGTATATTTTGCACTACGTTACCCATGGCGGCATCCAGATCGAAATAAGTACAGATCAATCTTACGTTCTGAATTTCCGCACAGATCAGGTAATCTTTGAATGGATGGAATGAGCGATGATGCAAACTGAAAAACGCGGTGCAATGCAGGCAATTCTGTACGGGCTGTTCATCGGTCTGGTTTATGCGTTGGTTGGGTTCAACGCGTTCATCTCTCTGGCTGCGCTACTTTTGAAGCTGGAATATCAGCTGATACATAAGCTTCTGTGGCTCGCATGCGTCTGCGCGGTTTTAACCGCCGCACTGCTGTTCTGCTGCATCGGAAAGAAATCAGCTTCCCCCTTCGCGGGCGCGCTGCCGCTGTATACGGTTTCCGCAGTTCTTCTGTTTGTGGGCGCTTCAGGGCTCGGCGCCGCGGAGCTTATACTGATCATGATCAACTATGTGCTCGCCGCCGTACTGCTCGCCCGATGCCGGAATATATGGAAGTATTTCCTTGGCGGGCTTGCCGCGCTGACCACGATACCATTCTTACTGGTCTTTGGACTTACTGTGATTTTTAATGCCGGATTCGGTATCGAAACGAATATGGAATTTCCATCGCCGAATGCGGACATCGCGGCATGGGTACATATCGCGGACGAAGGTGCGCTGGGCGGCAGAACAACCGTTACCTTCTATCGACCCTCGGAGCGCATCCACCTCGGCTTTGCCATGATCACCCGCCCCATCAAAACGTTGAACGAAGGCTGGACGGATCCCGCAGGCTTCACATTTCAATGGATCGACGATCATGCATATCGATTCAACGGCAGCCATGGTATCATTGAAGAAAGGAATCCGCATCATGAAGAAGAGAAAGATTCTATTCCTATTTGCGTTTCTTCTGCTGATCGTACTGTCCCGCGTGACAATCACCATCGTGAACAATTCGATCGCAGCGGGACTTAAAGAACAACTGGTGAAATGCCCGCTTCCGCCGGATACGCGCGTGCTGGATTCAATTTCAATCGCGGGTAAAATGGAAGGCAATGGAAACGGTATGCAATGGTTCGGCGCAATGCTCATAGAAAGCGAATTGGACGAGGACGCGCTGCGCGCATGGTATAAAAGCCAAATTCCCGATGCGGAATATATTCTGGTTTGCAGGCAGGAAACGCCCTACATTTTTGAATACAGGGAATATGCATTCCATAATTTCGACGCGTCCCAGAAATGCTATATGATTCGTCTGGAGAAATACTCCATCTGTGGATGCGAGGATTCGCTCTGGGAAGCCTTTTTGAACTCGGACATTCGCGGCCATTGATTCGACCGACTACAAAATCATCCATCGTGCGGCATAAGCCAGCGCTTTCTGGAATCATGCGGCTATACCGCGCTGCGCGAAGTTGAATAAACATGTTGTCCGGCGGAGAAATGTTCTCCACCGGACATTGTTTTTATCGATCAGAGGTTGATCCTTTATTTCTGCCTGAATTCTTCCACATCGCCCACGGTTTCGCGGATCGTGCCGGTCGCCGCAGTTTTGTGCTGTTCCAGCAGCTTCAGCGCGCGCGGGTTGTGGGTCAGGCACGCGGGACCGCCGACACATCCGTTCTGACACGCCATGCCCTCGATAAAATTCTGCTTCAGCTTGCCGCTGCGCGTAATATTCAGCAGCTTTTTGCATTCGGCAATTCCATCGCCGATGGCGGGATCAAGGCGGAACTGTTCCTCGGAAACATTCTGCTCCGCGAGCGCCTCGCGTACCGCGTCCGCCAATCCGCCGCACCGCGCGAAGCCGCGGCCAAACGGCGATACGCGGTTCAGCTGCGTTTCCTTGCAATCCATCGGGTCGATATTCAGCGCGCCGAACATCGCCTGCATTTCCTCAAACGTCATGGTATAATCCACGTATTCACCCGCTTTGGTATTTATTACCTCGCTCTTTTTGGCGATGCACGGGCCGATGAACACCACGTGCGCAAGTTCATCATTCTGCCGTATGCGCCGCGCGATGCACGCCATCGGCGAAAGCGTATGGGAAACATAGCCCGCCAGATTCGGGTATTCCTGGCGCACGAAGCTTACGAACGCCGGGCAGCAGCTGGACGTTAAAAAGCCCTTTTCGGCAAGCTCTCCGGCCTCCTCCCACGCCGTCAGATCCGCGCCTTCCGCCGCTTCCGTAACGGAATAGAAGCCCAGCTTCTGTATGGCGGTGGCGATGCGGCCTACCGAAGCCTTGGGATACTGCGCCGCAATCGCGGGCGCAACCACGGCATACACGCGGTACTTCGTATTGTTTTCTGAGCCGCGAATCAGGTCGATAATTTCGGTGATATAGGATTCATCGGTGATCGCGCCGAACGGGCAGCGATACACGCATTGACCGCAGGAGATGCACTTTTCTTCGTTGATGCGCGCCTTTCGGGTATCGGAATCGATTTCGATCGCCTTCGTTTTGCACGCTTCCACGCAGGGGCGCACCACGCGCACGATGGCGGAATAGCTGCACGCATTCAGGCATTGTCCGCATTCCACGCACAGATTTTTATCGATCACGGCGTGCAGATTCTTGATCGTGATCGCGCCCTTCGGGCAGGCGTTTTTGCAATAATGCGCGATGCAGCCGCGGCAGGATTGCGTAACCTGAATGCCGTCGATGGGGCATTCATCGCACGCGATGGGCAGCACGCGCACCGCGCGGCGGCTGCGCTCCCCGCCCAATACCGCCGACATGCGCTGGTTGATGATCGCGCGCTCCTTATAGATGCAGCAGCGCATCGTAGGCTTGCCCTCCGGAATGATTTCCTCCGGAATCTGCATCACGTTCTGCGGCGTAAGATCATCATCATACGCCAGCTCCGCAACCTTTTTCAGCACCTTGTATTTGATTTCCTGTACAGATGTTTCAAAAAACGGCATATTGACGCTCCTGTTCGTTTGATCCATTTAAGTATATCCCTTTCCGGCGCGGCTGTCAATGTACATCCGTTTCCGGTTTTCGGATTATCTCATTTGGATATTTATTGTTGACATCGCTTTCTTTATGCGATATAATATATGCATAGAAAGACAGGAGGCCGGAACATGCGCGATTTTCATTCGAAACCGCACGCCGATATCGATATTTACAACGCCGAACGCCAGCGCGAGGAAAACCGACTGGGGCGGCGCATACGCGATGCGCGCACCCATCTGCGCATGAGCCAATCGGCGCTGTCCGAAGCGCTGCGCGCATACGGCGTGCGCGTGCAGGTGGCGGCGATCAGCAAATGGGAAAAGGGCGAAACCGTGCCGAACGCCTATCAGCTATTCGCCATCGGCTATGCGCTGCAGCAGCGCGATCTTACCGCCTATTTTGCGGGCAATGCCGAACCCGCCGCACCGGAATTGAACGAACGCGGTCTGAAAAAGCTGCGGGAATATCGGGATGATCTGATCGCCACGGGCAAATATGCGCCGGATCGGCGCGTCCACGCGCCCGCGATGATTCAGAAGATCGTCTATGCTGAGCCCGCCGCTGCCGGCGCCGGAAACTATCTGGAAGGCTCCGATTATGATACGCTCTCCTTTCCCGCCGCCAGCGTTCCGGAAAATGCGGATTTCGGCGTTCGCATCGCCGGAAACAGCATGGAACCTTCCTACGTGAGCGGGCAGATCGTATGGGTGGAGCAATGCGCCGATCTTTCAAACGGCGATCTGGGCATATTCATCTGCGATGGCAACGCCTATTTTAAAATGTTCACCACTGCCATGCCCGATGCGGACGAAATCGATTCCTACACCTACGGCGATGGCGATATCGCGCCCAAGGTCACGCTACATTCGCTGAATCCAGCGGCGGGCGATATTCCCATCTCGCCCGACAGCGAATTCCGAATCGTCGGCCGCGTTTTGAACTGATCCGAATTAAAAAAGCATATCCGTGCGGAGTCCGCGACCGATTCCGCCGTATTTTCCATACCCTTTTTCAGGAGGCGTACCATGAATTCGAAGAAATTCCGCAAGGTATACGTGGCAGTGGAAGCCGAAATCACGCGCACGGGCAAAATGCTGCCCCGATTGCTGATCTGGCCGGACGACCGCAAATACGAAATCGACAGCGTAAAGCGCGTATGCTGCGCCCCCGCGCTGAAAACCGGCGGCATAGGCGATCGCTACACCGTAATGATCAACGGACACGAGCGCGATCTTTTCTTTGAACACAATCCGGACGCCTATAGCGCCGTGCTGGGCAGATGGTTTGTGGAACAGGAAATCTGCGAAGCCTGACGGATGGACGTTTCGCGCTGCGCTCGGCATCTCTGATATCTCCTCTCCAGCCGCCGCAAACGGCTTTCACAGCCATTTGCAACTACACATACTTTTTACATAAAAAGGTATTGCATTTTCCGCCCGCAGATGATATAATATTTCTCGCAGTCAAGGTTGACGGCAAAAACAAAAACTCCATATGGGGCATTAGCACAGTTGGTAGAACAAGCCTTCAGTTGTTTATCCCCGATGTTGAGTTCCTTGGCAAAGCAGTTAATGTCAAATCTGTACAAAATTTGGCAAAGATATTTGGGGCATTAGCACAGTTGGTAGCGCGCTACATTCGCATTGTAGAGGTCAGGAGTTCGAATCTCCTATGCTCCACCACAGTCCGTCCGAAAACACAGTTTTCGGACGGATATTTTATATCATTCATACAAAAGCCACCCATTCAAAGCCAAAAATCG
>JABLTK010026609.1_pt1 | contig 14101 bp, 12 predicted proteins | sample 7160131 | NCBI WGS metagenome assembly JABLTK01 (sample SAMN14651221, study PRJNA627086) | human gut metagenome | isolation source: feces | host: Homo sapiens
AATTGCGGCGTTGCTTTTTCCCTTAAAGCGGCGAATTTCCATTTTTTGTCTCCTCTTTCATTCTCTTGATAAAACCGAGGTCGTCTATTTTGTCGATATCGGTAACCGCCGGGCTTCCCTTTGATAGAAATACCGCAATGAAAGTCATGAATATTATTTTATTGTCGAGCAGGAAGGACGCATTGTCCACATAGAAAACGTCCATATCGAAGCGTCGGCTGAAAGGAATGTCGGAGCGTCCGTGAACTGCGGTATATCCGGTTATTCCCGGTAGAACGTCGAGACGGCGGCGGTGCTTGTCGGAGTACATTTTGTTGTATTCCATAAAAAGGGGGCGGGGGCCGACGAAGGACATATCGCCCTTTAACACGTTCAACACTTGCGGGAGTTCGTCCAGGCTCAGCTTTCTTACGATGCGTCCGAATTTTGTTGCGCGGAGTTCGTCGGGAAGGATATTTCCGTCGGCGTCGCGTTCGTCGGTCATCGTGCGAAATTTGTAGATTTTAAAAGGTTTTCCGCCTTTTCCCGACCTTGTCTGAAAAAACATAACCGGAGATATTCCGCTTAATCTTAAAGATATGGCAGTTAGCAACATAATAGGCAAAGCAAAAATCAGCACTGCTATTGCCATAAGAATATCTTCTGTCCGTTTTAAAATTATGTACATTTTTTCAAGCTAAAAACGGGTATTCCTTAGTCAAGCCTAAAACCTTGCATCTTGGCGAGGCGTTTTTTGTATTTTGCCGAAGCTGAAGTCTTTATTGCCATGCGTTTTTTCACGTTGGGCAAATGCAAAAACTATGAAAATCGAATCTGCAAAAAATATAAAATCCGCGGCTCTTGCGTTGAGCCAAAAAATCCAATCCCACAACTTTTGACGTTAAGCAAAAAAAAACGCAATCTTGCGGATTGCGTCTTTTTTAAATGGTGGAGCCGATGAGGTTCGAACTCACGACCTCTAGAGTGCGATTCTAGCGCTCTTCCAACTGAGCTACGGCCCCGAATTTTTAGCGCAGGGTTGCTCTCCCGTGCTCTATCGAATTTTCAAAAATCGTGCTCAGAACGGGACTCGAACCCACACGGCTTTCGCCATACGCCCCTCAAACGTACGTGTCTACCAATTCCACCACCTGAGCGATTTTTAAAGCCCCATACTTGTACGGATTTATATTTCCATTGCAAGACATTTTTTTACTTTTTTGAATTTTTTTTCTTTTTACTCGGTCTTTTTTTTATGAACCGTTTATCATTTGTGCCCGACAATCCGTGCGTTTATTGTTGATATGGTTTTTAACAATATTTAAATGGAACTTTATGAAATTTATATTGCCGATTTTACTTTCCATACTGATTTTTTCCTCCTCCGCGGCATCGGCCTACGATAAGGCCAAGGTTTTTCTCGTGGTTAATTCAAAATCGCCCGATTCCCTGAAAATTGCTGAATATTATTGCGGTGTGCGCAACATTGACAAATCGAACATCATTACCGTTTCCGTTGACGACAAACCGGATCGGGATTTGAACTGAGGGCGCGCATTCCCGCAAAGGGAAGGAGCGTGCGAAAATCGCCGTCTTCGCCTCCGACAACAAACATTCTTTCCTGTTTGCCGCTTGCGATTTCGTCGAATGCGAAACCCATCGCATGCGAACTGCTGGCGCAAGCCGAAGCGAATCCGCAGCTGGCGCCCTTGATTTTATACGCCGATACAAGGTTGAAAGAAAGCGTGCCGACAATCGAGGCGACAATCGCCATCGGATTGCAACGCTTTACGCCGACTTCGTCCAAACGCTGCATATTGTGATAAAGCATACCCGTAGAGCCCGCTGACGCGGTGTACATTCCCGTCAAGACATTCGACACGTCGGCGTCCGACAAACCCGCGTCGGCGACGGCCTGCTGCATGGCGCAGTATGCGTACAATCCGTGCGGGGGCAGCGAGCGCAAAACGTCGCGGCGGATATGGTATTCGGGCGGATATGTCCAGTCTTCGGGGTCGAAGCTTTGCGTGTCGAAATGTTTTACTGTCCCCACGCATTTGACGGGAATTTTGTCGTCGGCAAAAGGCGCGTAGAGCTCTATTCCGTTTTTAAGATTTATAAGGCTGTCGGAAACGGATTCTATGTCGTTGCCTATGCTTGTTATGAAACCGAGTCCTGTAATTACAACGTTGTTTTTTTTCATGATTTTTACGAAATGAAGTCGAATGTGAGCGTAAGTTTTTCGCAGAATGCGGCACGCTCTCCGTTCGCCGACATAGAGGCCTCGAAATTGGCAATAGGTCTGCGTATTCTCGTAACCTTTGCGCGAATTTCAAGCAAGTCGTCCGGACGGCAGATGCGCGTACATCTCGCGCCGTCGGCGGACGTGAAAAAAATCTTTTGGGGGTCGGCGGGTTTGGGCATATCGGGAAACACTCCCTTGATAAGTCCGAGAACGCAAAGTTGGCCGAGAGACTCAAGCATCAGCGTCCCCGGAAATACCGGATTGCCCTTGAAATGACCGTCGAAAAAAACTTCGGTCTTTTTAACTCTGTAACGACCCGTGATGACGCCGTCGGAATATTCAGCCTCGTCCACAAAGAGGAACGGAGGCTGCTGCGGCATCGTCGACAAAATGTCGTCATGCGAAAAAAATATGGAAGAATCGTTCATTTTTAACGATTTAATATGAAATAAAAAACGCCACAACTCAACAAAAAATACGGCAAAAAAGCATAAAAAAAAGCCGGCGGAGAGACTCGCGGCGGCGGCTTAGGCGCCGGTTTGGGGCGCAAACATTTGCATTAAAGGGGCGTCTTGGAAGACGCGCCGCTAAAACAGCCTGTCGAAAAGCGACAACACGGTTTTTTCGGAGGATATCGAGCTATTGTTTTCTTTTATGCTATACTCGGTTCCTTTGTATTCGTACTTGTATAAATCGGCAGTAACCGTCAAATATCCGAAACCTAAAAGGGGATACAAAATTCCGCTTTGCTCCGCGTACATATTTTGAAAGGCGTAATTGTTTCCGTCTATCTTATAGCCGGCGGATTCCGCGGATTTGTAAAGGTTGTCCAATGCGGCCTGTTCGGAGGGGCTGCTGCCTATAAAAAGAAATCTGAATCCTCTGTCTCCGCCTTTAAGCCTTGTTTTTACCGGCGTTCCCGCCTGCGAACTTCCGTTCCAGGCGCTTGAAGGCCCCTGATTGTACGTCTGGCAGGCGGACAAACAAATCGCAAGAAATATTAAGCAAACGCAAGTCGATTTTTTCATATTTCGCCTTTTTTCATTTATCGGAATTTTATTTTCCGATTAAAAGGCGCGGACGCCGTCCGTCTTGCGCGGCGGCAACGCCGAACAAACAAGCCCTAAACGGCAGCCCTTGAAATTGTCAATCTGCCAGCCTCAAAATCAGCGCGTAGTTGTTGCCGATATGGCTTGAGGCGATGCACAAAACATTTCGCGGATTTTCCGGCAGCGGCTGCGAATCCATATCTTTCACGCCCGTTATTTGCGGCCAAAGCGGAAGCTTTTTTGACGAAGCCTCCAACACGCAGACAAGCGCATTGAGTATCGACGCCGTTTCCTGATACCCCGTATTGAGCGAAGTCGCAACCATCGGCACATTGGCAAACATTTTGTCGCGGACGAAAATCGAAGCGGAATCCTGTGCGCAGCCGCGAGGGCTCCACACGATTAAATCGACGTCTTCGGCTTTCATTGCCGCCCTGTCCAAAGCGTCCGAAGCGGCGCGCAACAGGCCGTCGTTGTCGAGATTCGGCGAGAGAAATCCGCATACGTCCGACGTCGAAGAAAAGGATATTATTTCGGCGAGAATTTTCGCCTTTCGCGCCTCGGCATTTTCCAAACTTTCGACAAAAAGCGCGGACGCCCCCTCGCCCAAAACGGATTTGAAATACGAAGAATAGTTTAGATGAAAGTCTTTTTCGACATCGCCGACATGGAGATTGCCTATTTGTTCGTAGCCGTCCAATTCCTGTTTGTAGATTTCGTCGGCGGCGACGGCGAGCATATTTTTCGCCGCGCCTTCGGAAACAACCTGCGCCGCGTAGGCGATTGTCTGCAATCCGGAATTCGGGCCGGAAGTAAGGGTGATGTTCGCCCCCTTGATTTCGAGCGCTTTCGACACCCAGCCCGCCGTGGAGTTTGCGGTAACGTTTGAGAAGCATGCGATATCGCCGCGCCTTTGTTCGTCGGCGAAAACGCCCTCCATATGCGCCGTTTCGGAAGAACCGCGGCATGTGGAAACGGCAAGCCCTATGTCTTCGCAATTGTCGCGTTTTACTTGAAAATCGGCGTTGTCGAGAGCGCCCTTTGCGGCGATTGTCGCATACGTGCTGATAAGGTTCATTCCGCCGAAATCCAAACGCCTGTCGTAGGAACGGAGGTTTGGCAATTCGACAAGTCCCGCATGGCGTTGCGAGTCGAAACGCGAAATTTTAGCGACGCCAGATTTCTTTTCAAGCAGCGCCGAAAGATTATTGTCCGCCCCGATACCGAGAGAAGACACGGAAGACGCGCCCGTAACGACAACCCTGCCCGACTCCCGCCGACGCTTTTTTTCATAGCCGAAAAAATCGCTTTTCGCCACGACAATCGCCGCATTGTTGCCGGCAAAAGCGTAGTTTGCCGAAAGGAAACAATCGTATTCGCCCTCGATTCCGTCGCCGCCGACAGCCCCGATTTCGCAACCCGCGCGAGGTTCCTCATAGCGCAGTGTCGGCGGTATGAAATTGTCGTTCATCGAAACGAGCTGGCACGTCGCCTCTATTATTCCCGTCGCGCCCATGCAATGCCCTGTATACGACTTTGTGGAGGTTACGGGGATTTTCGCCCCGTTTAAAAATTTCGCAATGCCCTTTGATTCGGATTTGTCGTTTGCCGACGTACCCGAACCGTGCGCGTTGATGCACCCTATTTTGTCCAGCGGGACGCCCGAGTTTTCGAGCGCGTTTCTCATCGTTCGGTATGCGCCGTCCCCGCGGGGATCGGGCTGTGTCGGGTGGTGGGCGTCGCCCGTGGTGGCGTGTCCTATTACCTTGCCGTACCGTTTGGCTTTTCGCAACAAAGCCGACGCGTGGTTTTCCAAAATCCAGAATGCCGCGCCTTCGCCGATGTTCATTCCCACGGGAGTCGAAAACGGCGCGATTTTATCGGGCGACACGACTTTTATCGCGTTGAAGCCCGCATAGTTCGACAAGGCGACGGCGTCCGCCCCGCCCACGACGACGCAGTCGCAGCGTCCAGATTCTATGAGCGATTCCGCCAAACCTATCGCCGCTGTAGAACCAGAACAGGCGGTATTAATCAGCCAACATTCGCCGTCGATATTCAGCGCCGCCGCCATCGCCTTGCAAAGGCCGTAAAATTCGGATTGCATCGAAACCGAACGGTCGAAAATCTCCGACTTGTCGAAAAACTTTTTTATGTATTCACGTTCGCCGGAATTCAAGCCGCCGTTGCAGGTGGCCAGCACCATGCCGACTTTTTTGCCCGCAAAATCTATGGCGGAATCCTTTATCGCCATGCGGGCGGCGTTGATGGCGAGCCTGAAATAGGGGTCGGCGAACTCGTCGAGTTCCGCCTTCGTCATATGCGAGGAATAGTCGAAATTTTTCACTTCGCCGCACAAATGCGAGGCGAATTTTGAAGTGTCGATTTTAGTCGCCGCGCCGATTCCGTCCTTCTTGGCGCGCAGGGAATCGAGAACCTCCCCGCAATCGCAGCCGATTGGCGATATTATCCCGATGCCCGTTATCGCCGCCTCGCGTTCCACGCCGCGCGTTTCGAGACGTTTCGGCACCGCCATTTCACCGTTTTTCCAAACCGAAGGCTCCATATGGGCCAAATTTTTTTCTGCATTCATTTTATAAAATCCCTTCCAGCACTTTACGAACTGAGAATAAAGTTCTTCGTCTTTCATTTTCGCGGGTTTGAACACGACGTTTGCGCCGTTGTATTTTTCCCATTCCCGCGACGTTATTCTGTTTTGCGACAGCATTCTGTTCCAATGCGACGAACCGGGATAAGGCGAAAAAATGAAAAATTCCGCGGTCGTTATGCCGACATGCGAGCATACGTCCAATACGCGGTCGGCAATCGACCCGTCGTCCCAATCGCGCCCAATTCCGAACGACGCGAAAAAATTTATTCCCCTGTCCTTCAAGTTGCCGACGAGATTTTTCAAATTTTTCCGCGCTTCGGCGTCTCCGCGAAGAACGGCTATCGACACCGGATCGACATTCAGCGTGCAGTAAAAATTGGCGACTCCCGCGCGGGCGGCGGCGTCTAAAAAGCCCGGGTCGGAATTCAACGCCAAAGTCGATGATACGAAAAACTTTTTTTTCAGCGGAGCGACGGCGTCGAAGAATTTCTCCGCGTATTCGCGCACGCTTTTTTGCGGAAAGAAAAGGGAATCGTCGGTGATATATATGTTGTCGCGCCTCAGAGTCGCTATTTCCGACACCGCCTCGCCGACAGGGCGAAAACGGATTCTCGGCCCCATATGGTTCGGCAAAATGCACATTGCGCAGCCGTAGGAACATCCGCGCGTGAGCTGAATCATGTCCTCGTCCCAATCGTAGAAATTTTTTGAATAAAATATATTGCGGTCGGCTATCGGAATATCCGACATATCGACCGGCTTTCCCGCTCGGTAGATTTTCTTCAATTCGCCGCGCCTTAAATCTTCCAACAGTTGCGGCCATACGTATTCGCCCTCGCCTATGCAGACCGAATCGGCGACGGCAAGGCAGTCGTCCGGCATAAAGCTCGGAAACATTCCCCCTATAACGACTTTTTTCCCGCGAGACTTGCATTCGCGCGCTATTTCAAGCGCGCGCGTTCCCTGCGGCGTAAAACAGCTTACGGCGAACAGGTCGGTATCGTCGTTATAGTTTATTTCTTCGCCGGCGTTGTCGTCGACGAATGCGACATCAAATTCCTTCGGCGTGAGAGCCGACAGTATGGGAATGCCCAACGCGGGCGGACAGGTGAATTTTCCGACCGTAAACAAGTCGCCAATCTTTCCGATTCTCGACACGTCGTCGAGGAATTTTCTAAAACGCGGATATACGAAAGTAATTTTCATTTTTTATTTATTAGCGACACAAAATAGAGCGACAAATTGTAGTCGGAGTTTTTTATTTTGATTTTAAAAGGAATATCGGCGGAGCCTATTTTGCGGTAGTCCGAAAATTCGACCGCATAGCCGTCGGAGGAAAGAGAATCCAGCCTGCCGTTCGACTTGCGGAAATATACCGCCCGCGAGCCGCCATAGGCGTTGTATCCCAAAACCGCGAGAATGTCGCGCATAACGATGCGGCGGGCGAGGCGTTCGGGAAACAGCGTTCCGCCCTCGCATGATATTTCGGAGCCGTCCTTTTGCGATATGCAGACTTTTGCCAACATGCCCGACTGGCTCTCTACGACCGCATTAACTTTGCCGTCGGCGCATACCACATAAACCGTGAGCGCAATGTCGTTGCCGCCGTATTTCAAAATTCCCCTCTGCATATACGACAATCCGCGCAGGGGAAACATCGTATCGGCGGCGCAAAGCATTCCCGATGCGGCAAAAAATAAACACACTAAAATAAAACGCGCCATTTTTAATTTTTAAATTTCAGAAAATCTTTTTCGTCAAAGGCCGAATTCCAATTCGCGGGATTTTCCTTTGACTTTAATATTCTCAATACCGTCCTGTCTCCGCAAGCCTCGACAAATTCTATGGTTTTGGGCATGCGGGATTTTTCGTCGGAAGTAACGGTTATCTCCTTTATTATTTTCGACAAAGCCGAACTCTTGGGAGTCAGCTTTACGATATTTCCCGAAGTTTCCGCGGTGTAGTCGTCGCCGAAATCGCCGAAAGCCAGACGCCTTACCTCGTCCACGACTCTCTTTATCCTGTCGCCGAAAGACGATTCAAGCCTGCGCCAGCCGTCCGTCGTTTTCTCGAATTGAAAAACTCCCCGCCCGTTGGAAATAAGCAGGGACTCGTATGGCGACTCCGTCTGCCAGCGCACGTTGCCGCTTTTGTCGGCGACGATAAAGCATTTGCCCTCCACGGGTTCGACAAGTATGGAAACGTATTTTTCCTGTTTTATTTCCAGCAAAATGCAGTCGGAAGGCAAATCCGTTCCCGCGAAAGCCGAACAGTTCAACAAGGCGAAAACCATAAACAAGAGAAATTTCATAGCACTTTAAATAGCGTAACCGCGCGCATTGAAGTTGAAGAAAGTGTGTATTGAAGGCATATGTCCCCCGTCCGCCCATCGCATTCGCAAAAAACGGAAGCCGACAGACAATAGTTGTCGCCGTATTTTGACGGCGGGTTCGTAAAACTTGCCCCGATTTTGTCGGCGAGTGATTTTAGGAATTTCCTTTGGTACCCGTTCGCGCCCTTTGAGGAAAACCAGCGCGAAACGCCGCCCTTTGCCACGCCCGAACGTTCAAGCAGTTCGGCAATCGCCGCGCACTCCTCCCCGACGGATTTCGACGCCCTGCGAATATCGAGTGAAAGTATCTCGAACATGGGCTTTGCCCGCGCCGAATTTTCCGCGCCGACAAAATAGGCCGCCGCAAAATCGGAAAGACGTTTTCCGCCCGTGTCCGAATATTTGGCATGGGAAGAATCGAGAAAATCGGCGGCGTACGAGTTGTATTCGTCGCCTGCGCAAACAACGGCCGCGTCGGCGGCGAAGGAATTGATTTCCCGTTTTGCCTGAGCGAGCGCGCATTCAAAGGAAATTTCCTTCGCCGTAACCGCGCTGTTCAGCCCCTTGAAGCCCCAGCGAACCGCGATTGCCGAAGGCACGGCGTTGTGGACGGAATTCGTAAACGCCGTAGGCATCGGCTCGGCCTCTTTTTTTTCAAAAACATTTTCTATAAACGCCCGCGTCTGCGAGGTCATGCCAAGCCCCGTTCCCCAGCAAACCGAAATCCTGTTTGCGTCGGCGGCGCTGTAGGCCTGCGCTACAGCCTGAGCCGACGTTTCGAGCCCCATTTTTTGCAGATGCGCGAACTTGCGTTTTTTCAGCGGGGGCACGTCTTTGAGAAGTTCGGCGTCGTCGTATGCCGACCCGTTTCCGAGTATCGAACGCCCGAAAACAAAAAGCCTTCTTTTGCCGAAGTTTGCCGAAGCGTTTTGCGCATTCTTCGAGACTACAACCGCCCCGTTGTTGCCGCCGAACCCAAGCGAAACCGACAATACGTTTTCGACATCGCACGCCCGCGATTGCGCAAGCGGCTCGATTCCCACCTCCGCGTCGAAATCTTCGTATCCGTAATTTTGTGGAACGGTTTTATTTTCGACAGCCGCGACCGACATCGCCGCATTGACTATTCCGCTGGCGCCGAGGGTATGACCGAATACGCGTTTCAACGAGGAAACCGGCGAATTTACAAGACGCGCCTTTATGAACGACAAGCTCGACCTGTCCCAAGCCGAAGCCGTCGCGCTGCTTATCGGCGCAAGAAGCGCGAGATCTTTGGAAGCCGCGCAAAAGCAGCTTTCGGGCGAATTGGGCAAGCGCATATCGAAATTTTCCGACCGCCTTATGGATATGTCCGCGCTCGTGGAGGCTTATATAGACTTCCCCGAGGACGACCTTCCCGCCGAGGACAAAGAAAGCCTTTTTAAGGCGGCCGATTCGCTTGCGGAACAAATCGGGAAGCTGATAGAAACGTCGAAATATTCGCAACTTGTCCATCAGGGGATAAACGCCGTCATTGCGGGCGCGCCGAACGCGGGGAAATCGTCGCTGCTAAACGCGCTCGTGGGCGAGGAACGCGCCATAGTAAGCTCGACCGCGGGAACAACGCGCGACTTCATTACGGAGAAAATCCTCGTCGGCAAATACGCGCTAAACATAATCGACACCGCCGGACTACGTTCTCCCGACGGCGAAATCGAGGCGAAAGGCATAGAAATGGCCGTCGAAAAGCTGAAACGCTGCGATATCCGACTGCTTGTGCTCGACTCCACCGCCGACATTCCGTCGCTTCCGGAAAATGCCGCCAAAACCTTTTCCGCCAGCGACACTATCGCCGTAATAAACAAATGCGACCTGCCAAACTCGAAAGCGGAAGTCTTTAAGAAACGCTTTTGCGAATTTTCGCCCGTGGAAGTCTCGTGCGAAAGTCTCGAAGGCGTCGAAAATCTGCGCAAGACAATCGTCGACCTGATAGAAAAACACCATATTAGGGCTTCGGCGGACGATATTCTTGTCGGGGCGCGCCACGCGGCGGCTCTCGAACGCGCATTGGAGGCGATAAAATCGGCAAAAGAAAAGATTAAAAACAACGTCGCAAGCGAACTGGCCGCATCCGACCTAAGGGAATCGTTGGACGCGCTCGGAGAGATAGTCGGAAAAACCGACAACGAACAAATTCTCGACCGCATATTTTCCAAATTTTGCATCGGGAAATAGAAAAAACGCAAACATATTTGTTGTTGACTTGTAAAATCTTCAATATAGAAGTTAGGTAATATTTTAAACTATCGAACCAATGTGGTATTACGCTAAAGACCAAAAGAAAATCGGACCGATTTCCGATGCTGCCGTTGCCGATTTGCTCAAAAGAGGAAAAATCGACAAGCATACGAAAGTATGGTCTCCAAGCCAAAAAACTTGGTGCGTATTGGAACAATCCTCCATATATGGCAGACTGCGGAAAGGCCGTACCAGCCAACATCTTTTGCTACTGAATAAATCCACATATATTTTCAGGGCGATGCTTGTCGTACTGGCGGTTTGCCTCGGATATAGAATATTCTTTTTATACGAAGCATTAAACACTTACGAAACATTTATAAACTTGGACTCGGAAACGGAAATATTGAAAATATCCCTTATCTGCGCCGAAAATACCCTTTTAAACCGCCTGATTTCTTTTATAATTTTGCTGTTGTCAATCGTGACGGCCTTCGCGGGTTTCAAATGGATGAAAGCCTCCGCAAACGCCGCAAGAGCAATATCAAAAAGTTATCCCTATTCCGTGGCCGCGGCAACATGGATTTTTTTCATACCGATTTTAAATATTATAGTGCCGTACAAAGTCGTTCTTGATACGATAATTGCGTCGCTGCGAAAAAAAGGATTTAAAATCTGGTATTTTACCCTCGTATTCATATGGGGAATATTTTGGTTCTTATCAATCGTCCTCTTTTTCTCCTCAAACTATCTTATTCCCGAAAAATGCATGCCCGACGAAATACAGTCGCTTTACTTTGCAAAGATATTAGTATCACTAATTTACGTCACTTCGGTAATTATGACGATAATTCTGATTTCGTTTATATATAATCTGCAAAAGAGATATTTCACGTTGAGGGGTTAATATTCATAGGCTTCCCCTAAACGGCGAAACGAAAATCTTCGTCAATCGCCGAAATTTGTTAAAGGGGATTTCTAAAAATTGGCGTTTAGAAACTTTTTGAAAACCGATTTTTAGAAACCCTCTTAAAACAATTCTCCCTGTCTGGGTTGGTCGGGATCTCCGAACAAGTCGGCAAAGCGTTCGCGCCAATCGTCGATTTTGCCGACATAATAATCGGCGTCGTAAGGCGCGGCGGCGGCATCGTACATGGCAGTCGGCCTTGCGCGTTTCCAATCGGCTTCCCTTGGCGAATCGCCGCGGGTCATATAGTAGAAAACTTTGTCTCCCACTTCCGGCATGGGACGCATCAGGAGCGCGGCTTCCAATGCGGCACGCCTTCCCTTGCCAGTCCTTTCGACGTCTTCCCGATACTGCGCGGGCGATTTGCTTATATATTCGCCCTTCGACAAGTCCTCGACGGCCGCTTCCCCTTTCAATATCGACTCTTTTGCGCGTTTCAATTCGAGCAAAGCCTCGTCGTCCCTGCCCAGAAGTTTGTCTTTTACCATCGTTTCGGTAAGTTTGCGCAGAAAAGGCTCGGTTGCCCGATTGCGGAATGCCGACCCTCTCAAAGTAATTTCTCCGTTTTGCAACAGTGCGTAATTTTTTGCCTTATAGCAAAGCATTGCGTCGAATTTGCCGTCGAAATCCAAATCCACGCCGTCGGGCAGAATTTCTTCCGCCATGGCGAGAAGTTCTTCGGGTTTGTCCGAATATTTTTCAGACGACAAATATATGCCGTCGGTATCCGCTTCAAGCACGTTGCAACCCGCGGATTTGAAGAAGTCTATCAATTTCGAGAGAAGTTCGCGTCCCATTCGCGTTATTTCAGAAGCAAGCGAAGTGTCGCCGAAAGTCGCCGTTCCCAAGCCGAGATAGCCGTAAAACGAATTAATTAAGATTTTGAAGCTTTTTTGGCGGGCGTCATATTCCCTGCGTTGGTCTCCGCTCAACGCCTCGCGGGCGAGCTTCTTGTATTTGAGCCTGTATTCCCGAAGTGATTTCAGCTCGTCGAGAAATATTTTAAGATAGTCGTTGCGCGGACATTTCCCCAAAACGAGCATAAGGCTCGGATACAGCGACGCCACGTCGTAATGAAGCACGTTTTTAAAAACGCCCGTAGCATAGGATTCGGAAAGTGCGCCTTCTATATACTCCCCTTCCGCAGGCAGGGGAAGCGCGGCTTTCGCCTTTAAATATTTTTCAAGAAATACGCTTTCGACTTTCATTCCCGTGCCGCGAAGCAGGCATTCCTGCAATGTCATCGGGAAATTTTGCACCTGCGCCACATACGTGGGAAGGAGTTTTTCGGCTATTCCGGCGGTCTCGCGCAAATCGTCGGAAAGATACGCCCGAAAAGTTTTTCTGTCGGATTTGAAGACGTCGCCGATTTTGTCGCCCCTCAGATAGGTGCGGGTTTCGCGTTTGCTTATTCCGAAATGGATTGCCGACTCTTTCAAAGTGTACGAAACCATTTCCCGCGCGCTGATATCGTAGAGTTGGACAAGTATCAGCGTATCGACAACCGATCTGCCGGCAATGTCGCAGCGGGTGTATGCAAAAATTCTTTCGGCAATCGTCAGACGGCTTTTTCTAAAAGACACGCCGCCGCCGAAACGCCCCCATTGCATCGGAGTTTTCAACATTTTACAGCGCTGCGCTATATATGGAAGGTCGAATTTGAATATGTTGTGTCCCTCAATGGTGTCGGGGTCGCGCCTGATTATTTCGCGCTGAAGATTTTCGAGCAGCTCGCGTTCGGCTTCGTCCGTAAAGTCTTTTATTTCGAGGATTTTCTCGCCGCCCTCGCCCGAAAGCCCGACGGCTATGATTCTGTCGTTTTTTCTGGAAGCCGACGGAAACCCCTCGCCGCTTTCGCAGACAACCTCGATATCCAACTGCAAACGGCGCATCTGCTGAAAGGACATTCCGCCGAACATTCGCGCCTGCGTGCGCGTCAAGAATTGGTTTTCGACATTTGAAATTCTGTCTGCGGGAAGGGATTTGTCGCGCGCTTTGAAATATTTGTCCATGTCGGCGACGGAATCGAAAAGCATAACGGCGTCCAAAGGCGTGCGCGGAAGGCCGTTCGACGGCGGATTCAACAATACGGATTTTGCGAAATCGCAACTTGCCGACGCCGAAGTCCACAAAAAAGGGCTGAATTTTATGACGTCTACGCGCCTTTCGCCCGAATTATCGGCAAGAGAAAGGTGTATATTCGAGCCGTCCGACCAAATTCCGCATATAGATTCTGTAAATTCGTCGCTTCGCATATGAAAATGCTTGCCGATTGCTCAGATGTTTTCAAACTAATAATAACACTTTTTTTTAGAAATGAAGAAAGCCAATCTGATAATGTTAGGCGCACCGGGAAGCGGTAAAGGCACTCGCGCGGTCGCCCTATGCGAAGTTCTGGATATTGTGCAGGTTGCCACAGGCGACCTCTTCCGCAATAACCTCAAAAACGGGACACCGCTCGGACGGCTCGCAAAATCCTATATGGACAAAGGCGAACTTGTTCCCGACGACGTAACCGCCGCAATGGTGAAAGACCGCCTTTCCCAACCCGACACCCAAAAAGGATTCGTGCTCGACGGATTTCCGCGCACCATAAAACAGGCCGAAATGCTCGACAAAATGCTTGCCGAAATGAATCGTGAAATTACCGCCGTAATTTATCTCGACGTTCCGGACGAAGAAATCGTGAAGAGAATTTCCG
>JABLTK010022761.1_pt1 | contig 14099 bp, 16 predicted proteins | sample 7160131 | NCBI WGS metagenome assembly JABLTK01 (sample SAMN14651221, study PRJNA627086) | human gut metagenome | isolation source: feces | host: Homo sapiens
AATTAGAAAATATACCAAAAATATTAGAAACACCTTACATTGAAAAAAAGCCTCCATACAAAGAGGAAATTGCAATGATAAGAAAAAAAGAATTGTTTTTGTTTTATATTCATTATCAATAAAGTTAATTAACTTTTGAAAATAATCCTTTTTATATTCATCCTGTAATAATAAATCCCAATCATTACCTATCATAGAATCACTCCCTACTTATGATAACTTTCATTGTTAATAATTTTGAATGCTCTATATATTTGTTCTAATAATATTACTCTGAACAATTGATGTGGAAAAGTCATTTTTGAAAAAGATAATTTATATTTGGAAATATTTTTAATAGTATCATCCAAACCATAACTTCCTCCTATTATAAAGGTAATATTACTATTTATAATTAAGGTATCATCTATTTTCTTTGCAAATTGTTCAGATGTTATAGAACATCCATCAATTTCTAAAGTAATAATATAATCCTTTGGATTAATATGTTTACTAATCTTTTCCGCTTCTAATTTCTTAGCTTGATCTTTATCTACTAATCCCTCATCTTGTAATTCGATTATTTGTAATTTTGTATATTTACTTAATCTTTTTGCATATTCTTCTATAGCATTCTTTAAATAAGATTCTTTTATTTTACCTACACATATTATTTTAATCATTCTATACCTCTACTAATTCTGTTTCTTCGTCTTGTTTTGCAATTAATAGCTTAATATTTTTATCTTGTATTGCCTTATTAACCTCATTATAAGCTAATTCTTCCGTATTATTTTTCTCGCTCAAATGAGCTAAAATTACACAACTAGTATTATTAGATGTTATTTTTTTTAAATATCCTGCGACTGTTTTATTAGATAAATGCCCTCTATCACTAATTACTCTTTCTTTTAAAAATCTTGGATATGGACCATCCATTAGCATAGCTTCATCATGATTACTCTCTATAACATAGACATTTTTATCTTCCATTTTCTTTAAATATTTTCTATTAATATATCCAGTATCAGTAACATGCACTAGGCTTTTGTTTTTATATTCAATTATATATCCTACTGAAAAATCTGTATCATGTGATGTATGAATTAATTCAATATTAACATCTCCAATACTAAAATTATCACCAATAAAGACACATCTATCAATAGGAACTATTGATTCTAGTTCATGATACATTTCTTTTGGAATATATACTTTAATATTAGTTTTCTTTATAAATGTTTCTAATCCCTTAATATGATCGCTATGACTGTGGCTTATTAACAATCCGGATATATCACTAAAAGATAGAAGATTATCTTCTAAATGTTTTTGAACTTTTAGGCAAGATAATCCAATATCAATTAATAATTTTATATTATCACATAATATTAATGAACAATTTCCTTTTGAACCACTAGATAAAACTTTTACTTGCATCTCTAATAAGCTCCCATAGCATTTATAACTCGTCCACCATGATATGGATAACCTATAAACATTGAGAAATGTACATGAACACCTGTTGCTGCTCCAGTTTTTCCCATTCCACCAATTACTTGGCCTTTTACAACATTATCTCCAACTTTTACTTTACGACATCCAGTACACATATGGGCATATAAAGTATAATAGCCATTATGGTGATCAATTACTATATATTCACCTTCCTGTCCATATCCTCCAGGATAGCTTCCTGTTTTCTTTTGTGATTCAACAACTGTTCCTGATTGTGCTGCAAAAATATTTGATCCAAAACCACAACCAGCTATATCTGTTCCATTGTGTAGTGTTCCCCAACGATAACCAAATGGTGATGAAATTGATGTACATGTTGCAGGCCATCCCCATTCTCCTTTAGTAGGAACTACACTACCATAACCACTTCCACTATAGTTATCACTTTCTTTTCCACCTTTAACTACAATTTCTTTTACAGGTTCTGAAAGTTGCTCTGTTTGTACTGTAACAACACTAGTTGTTTCTCCATTAACTTTTTGTATTTTTTGCGTTACTCTGTTTTTTCCTTTTACTCCTGCTTGTTCAACTTGACTGTATCCAACACTTTTAGAATTATCATATTTAGTTTCTGTTTCATAATTAACCTCAACATCACTAACAGTATGATCTTCTTCTACTAAATCAAATTGTGGATGTAAAATACCTATTGTAACTTCTTGACCTGAGTATAATAGGCTATTTTTATCTTTTATATTTGTATTAGCTACTAAAAATTCCTCTGTTGAAATTTTATTATTAAATGCAACATCTTCTATGGTATCTCCATCTTTTACAGTATATTTTTTTTGTTCTTCTGTTGTTCCAAATAATAAATATTTAGTCATTTCATCTTTATCTAAGTATATCTTTTCATTAACTGGGATTCTTTTTTTCTTAATACTAATTTTATTTTTGATATACAAGTTTTCTATAATACTACCAGTATCTTTTATTTCTTTTTGATCATCATCCTTATATTCATCATACTTTTCTTTAGTAATAAATGATTGAACAGTATGATTAACAGCATCCTTAAAGACATTATCATCTAACATATAAATATTTTTATTTTTCTCTTTAACATCTTTACCATCATTATTTCTTTTTGTTAAACCTTTTATTGTTACCTCATACCCATCGATTGTGAATGGTTCAATATCTTTTATTTTTTCATATATGCTTTTTACTGATGATATTTTTTCATTGAATGTTACCTCTTTTATAATATCCAACTCTTCTGGAACATATACTTTTGAAACTTTGTATTTTTTCTTTACAGATTCTTGCTTTTTATCAATGTATTTTTCTAGTTCTTTTTTTGATTCTACAAAACCTAAGGATTTACCCTTTAAATAAATTCTATATACTTCATAAGGTTCTTTTGATTTAGTTGTAAAATCACATTTAACTAGTAAAAAACTAATTATTAATGCAATTACAATAAATATATAATCTCTAATTTTCAATTTGATCAGCACCCCTATCTTCTTTCTTTAAACTTAAGAAAGTTGATGTATTCTTTTTAAATAATAATTCTATTGTAGCAGTTGGTCCATTACGATGTTTTCCTATTATTAATTCACTTATACTTATATCATCCTCACGTCTTGCTTCTTTATTATAATAATCATCTCTATATAAGAATGAAACTATATCTGCATCTTGTTCTATTGATCCTGATTCACGTAAATCACTCATAATAGGTCTTTTATCTTCTCTTGCTTCTACACCACGAGAAAGTTGAGCTAAAGCAATAACTGGTACATGTAATTCCATTGCTAAAGTTTTCAAGCTTCTAGAAATATCAGACACTTCTTGTTGTCTATTAGTACCATAATTTTTTCCTCCAGAGATTAACTGTAAGTAGTCAATGATAACTATTCCTAAACCTTTTTCACTACTAGCTAATCTTCTACATTTTGCTCTTATTTCACCTATTGTAATACCTGGTGTATCATCTATAAATAAATTAGTATCTGCTAATTGACTTGTAGCTTCATTAATTCTTTTCCAATCGTTATTTAATAAATTTCCTGTTCTTAATTTATATCCTTCTATTTGACCTAATGATGACAAAATTCTCATAGCTAGTTGTTCAGCTCCCATTTCAAGATTGAATAAAGCTACTGACTTATCATTATTCATAGCAATATGAGTTGCTAAATTTAGGGCAAAGGCCGTTTTTCCCATAGCTGGACGAGCTGCTATTATTATAAATTCATTCTCATGAAGTCCAGCAGTTAATTTATCAAAGTCATACCATCCTGTAGCAAGACCAGTTATTTCTCCTTTTGTTTGAGCAAGTTTTTCTAAATCATTTTCTGTTTTAATTAATACTTCTCTGATGGATCTAAACTCGCTAGATTTTCTATTTTTTACAATTCCAAGAATTTTTTTCTCAGCATCATCTAAAACCTCATTTACATCCTCATTTGTATCGTATCCATCACTAGCAATTTGAGTAGCTGTTTCAATTAAGTTTCTTAAAATTGCATTATCTTGAACTGTTTTAATATAGTAATCAATATTAGTAGCAGTTGGTACAAAGTTTAATACTTCTGTAAGATACTCTACACCACCTATTTCACTTAACACTTTTTTATTTTTTAAATCAGTTGTTACTGTTGTCAAATCAATTGGAATTTTTTGTTCCATTAATGAGGATAAGGTTGCAAAAATTTTTGCATTTTTATCACTATAAAAAGACTCCTCAGTTAAATTTTCACAAGCTTTTTGTAAGGCATATTTAGATAAAAAACATGCTCCTAAAACTGATTCTTCTGCTTCTAAATTATTAGGTAATGTCTTTAATGCCATTTTACCACCTCTACTTTATAACATGAACTTTTACTTTTGCAAAAATATCAGAATATAAGTTGATTTTTACATCATGATATCCCAAAGTAGATATGTTATTTTCTATATCTATTTGTTTTTTGTCTATTTTATACCCCTTTTTCAATAATTCTTCTTTTATTTGTTTTGGACTTATACTACCAAATACTTTATCATCTACACCTGTTTTTACTTTAAATTCTAATGTTAGTTCTTCTAAAGTTGTTTTTAATGTTTTTGCTTCTTCTCTATTTTCTTGATCTTTTTTTTCTTCACGTGCTTGTTCATGCTTTAAGTCATTCAAATTTTTATCATTTACAGGAATAGCATATCCATTTTTTATTAAAAAGTTTTGAGCGTAACCATCTTTTACATTCTTTATCTCACCTTTTTTTCCTTGTTTTCTTAAATCCTTGATAAATATAACTTTCATAAATTATTCACCTTCTTGATTTTTTATTTCTTTTTTTAGTAATTCTTCCACTTTACTTATTGTTTTCTTTTCAAACTTAACGGCTCCATTATAATCATCTCCACCGCCACCTAGCTTGTCTAGAATTTTACTAATATCATAATTCCCCAAACTTCTAGCACTTATTCCAACAGTTGTTTTTCCTATCTTACCAATTACAAATGATGCTTCTATATCATTAAAGAATAGTAATGTATCTGCTACCTTTGCTAAATCTTCTCTACGATAAACAGTTGATGCAGATGCTTTTGATATAGCTATTTTTTTATCTATTATTTCTATTTTTGTTAATAGCTTTTCACGCTCAGTATATTCTAGTAAATCTTGCTTTAATAGATATTGAACTTTTTTTGCAGAAGCTCCTAATGAGGCTAAATAATATGCTGCATAATAAGTATCTGCGGTTGTCTTTAATGTAAAGTTATTAGTATCTAAAACTATACCAGATAATAATATAGTTGCATAATATGGATCTATTTCAATATCATAAGCTTCAATTAAGTTAGTTATCATCTCACATGTACTAGATACCTTATCATCTTGAATTAAAAAGGCATCTTTAATTGTAGTTTTACCTTTTCCATGATGATCAAATATCATTTTATTTGTAAATAATTTTAAGATATCACTACTTTGAACTAAATCCTTTTTTGCAGTATCAAGAATAAGTAATAAATTTTTACTTTCAATCGGATGCATATTCTTTGAAACATCTTTACTTTTTATGATATTAACACAACCATCTAGTTCCTTTAATACTTTCTCTACTCCTAATTCATGAGTCTTATCATCTATTACTAAAAAACAATTTTTTCTTTTATGCTTTAGTATTACATACATTCCAATAGAGCTACCTAACGCATCTAGATCTAAGTCTTTATGTGCCATTATAAAAACTGTTTTGGCTTTTCTTATTTTTTTATTTATTTTCTTTTTATTCTCTACTATTAACATTTATTTGCAACTCCTTCTAATGTTTTGGGTTCCTCTTTAATTATATAATAATTTAGGTTTTTTGTCGATAGTATGAGAGAATTAGAACACAAAAAAAGATTGATAAATACTCAATCTTATCTTGTATATGGTAATAGCCCAATTGCACGAGCTCTTTTAATTTCTCTTGCAATATGTCTTTGATGTCTAGCACAGTTTCCTGTAACACGTCTAGGTACTATTTTTCCCTTTTCATTTATATATCTTTTTAATGTTTCAGGTTCTTTATAATCAACTGTTTTACCAGTACACATCATACATACTTTTCTCTTTTTACGATAAAATTCTGCCATTTTAATCCTCCTTCTTAGAATGGTAATTCATCATCACTAATTTCAATGTTTGATCCAAAATCAGCGAAAGGATTACTATCTACATCAGTTCCTTTAGATTCTGTTTGATTACCAAAATCATATGGAGTTGGTTCTGCAGTTGAAGTATTAGTTGCAGCATTTCCATTTGAATTTTTAGTTCCTAAAAACTCAACATTATCAGCAACTACTTCTGTTACATATCTTTTCTTTCCTTCATTATCATCGTAAGAACGTGTTTGAATACGGCCATCGATTGCTACTTGACTACCTTGTGTTAAGTAATTTTTTACATTTTCTGCTTGTTTTCTCCAAACTACAATATTAATGAAATCTGCTTCTCTCTCACCAGCTTGATTTGTAAAATTTCTATTTACTGCTAATGAGAAACTTGCTACTGCAGTATTACTGCCAGTATACCTTAATTCTGGATCTCTTGTTAATCTTCCTATTAAAAATACTTTGTTCATGATAAATACCTCTCTTTAATTAATCTTCTACTCTTACAACTAAGTGACGAAGTAGATTTTCATTTATACCAACTACACGGTTAAATTCTTCTATAGCTAAAGAATCAGCTTCTACAACTAATAGGAAATAATAACCAGTCTTATACTTATTCATTTCATAAGCGATTTCTTTTTGACCCATAGCTTTTTCTTCTAAAACTTTTGCCTTATTATCTGTTAAAACCTTTTTCATAGAATCTGCAATCTTCTTGATTTCAGCTTCTTCTAAATCTGGTTTAACAATAAACATAATTTCATACTTGTTCATTATTACACCTCCTTTTGGACATATGACTCATATAAGTTTATGAGTAAGGAGTATTTAAAATACTCGAGGTTATTATATCAAAGATTTGTTTGATTGTCTACATTTTATTTATTATTTTGACCTACACTATTTCCTGATTCTTTTTTATAGTTCTCAATTAAGGAATAAGCTTCACTGTAATCTATATTACTGTATGTTTGTGCCTTTTTCATAGGGCCATCTAAACCATTATATGACTTATTAATATAATCATGAAAAGTACGATTTGCGCAAGAAGATATTTCTTCAAATAAATTAGCTTCCTTTTCTCCTAATTCTTCCTTTATTATTTCTTTTTTATTTCTGCGTCCTTTTTCAAATAGAATTTTGGAACACACATCTCGTCCAAATACTTCTTCTATTTTTCTTACTAATTTTACTTCTTTTGGATAACCACAACCGCTAGTTAGTAATCCATATTTTTTAGCCAATTCTCTAGTTCTTAACTCTGTCAAACCTTCTGAAATAGGATCTGAACCAGAACTTCCACAAAAATGCATAGATTCATGTAACAAGTTTTCTTCAAAATACTTTCTTGGTGATATTCCAGCTTTTATTGCATGTTCAATGTAGTCTTCAAAAGTATTATCATTATCTATTAAATCCTTGCCATTTGAAGGTAAATGATTTGGTTCTATTCCATACAATTCATTCTTTTTAAATTCATCTATCACACTATATGCAAGTTCAGGTAAATGTATTTTTTTATCACTATCATAATAGTAAAGAGTTATTGTTCCAGTATTCTCTATTTTTATTTCATCTTCATAATTATCTATTCTATTTAATTCAATTTTTCTAGTAATGGGAATATATGAACCATATTCCTGATTTATTATATTAACGTATTTTTTCAAATAATTACTTAAATAAGATATATCTTCACTTTTAGTCTTATTATCTACCATAATATATACCTCTAAACATTAAATCTAAAGTGACAAATATCTCCATCTTGCATTAAATAATCTTTTCCTTCTAATCTAGCTTTTCCTGCTTCTTTTACTTTTAGTTCTGAACCACATTCTATTAAATCTTCATAAGACATAACCTCTGCTCTAATAAAACCTTTTTCAAAATCAGTATGAATTATACCTGCACATTGTTTTGCATTCATTCCTTTTCTAAAAGGCCATGCTCTTACCTCATCTTTTCCTACAGTAAAATATGTTGCTAAACCTAGAATATCATATGTTGCTGTTATTAGTTTATCTAATCCAGATTTATCTAATCTCAATGCTTCTAACATTTCTTGTTTATCTGCATCATCTAATTCACTTAAATCTTCTTCTGTTTTAGCACATAAACTAACTACTTGAGCATTTTCTAATTTTGCATATTCTTTAACTTGCTTAACATAATTATTATCTTCCATACCAAGTTCTTCTTCATCTATATTTGCCAAATATATAATTGGTTTTATAGTTAAAAAACTATATGATTTTAATAATTTTTCTTCTTCTTCAGTAAAATCTACTTGTCTTAAAGGTTTATTTTCTTCCAAGGCCTTTTTTGCTTTTTCTAAGGCTTCTACCTCAATTAAAGTATCTTTGTCCTTTGTAGTTCTAGCTTTTTTTGAGACTTTATCCAATCTATTATTAATAATATCCAAATCAGATATTGCTAATTCTAAATTAATTGTTTCTATATCTCTAACTGGATCCACATTACCATCTACGTGAATTATTTTTCCATTATCAAAACAACGTACTACCTCAACTATAGCATCTACTTCTCTAATATGAGATAAAAATTTATTTCCTAAACCTTCTCCTTTTGAAGCTCCTTTTACAAGTCCTGCAATATCTGTAAATTCATATGCCGTTGGGATAAATCTATCAGGATTATACATTTTTTTTAATTCGTCCATTCTCTCATCTGGTACTGTAACTACTCCTACATTAGGTTCAATTGTTGCAAATGGATAATTTTCTGCTAAAATTTTTTGATTTGTTATGGCATTAAATAAAGTTGACTTTCCTACATTAGGAAGTCCTACTATTCCTGCTGTTAAACTCATATACATTCCTCTTTTCTATGAATATTATATATTATTAAGGCAATTCATTCAAGAAAGAACATAAAATATTAATTACTTTAATAAAAATTAAAAAAGTAAATTTTTTTATTTAAAGCGTCTTTTTTGAATTGCAAACATAGTTCCAGTTTTTTATAGTTTGTAACCACTAACTGTTTTTCAACCCATTTCATATTCATTAGCTAATTATACATGATATTATTCATCTATATATTCTAAATTTTTGCTCTTTAAAAAAACATCTCCTTTTGGAAATGTTTTCGAGCATAGTTTTTGAAAATACCTTTTTTTACTATATCTACTCTAAAGAGTGAATTTCAAATACTATCCTAACCTTTTTTAATATTTTATTTGATTAGAATTTATTGTTACGACAGGGCGTATACCAGTAATTGGACTAGTAGTATTCGTTACACTACCATCATCATCAAGTATGGAAGGCATGTATGCTTTTACTCTGTTACTACTATCATTAACTATAGTAACAGTGTTATATAGCCATGAATAACCAGTTGAAGAACACTTTCCAAATAAGGTATATGCTGTACCACTATTCTGATAACCAATAGTAACTGAACATCCTAATGCTCTTAATTGACTTACATCTAAAATATTTACAGTAGCAGTTTCCAAACCTTTACGATTTCTTATATGATTTTGATAATTACCTATTACTTTTGTTACTTCTGTATCCGTTGGTAAAACTGCAGTGGTGCCATTGGAAGAATACAATATGACACAAGTCTTATCACTATCATTACAAGAAGAATTTTGAATACCTGAAGCATTATATCGTAAGGATGATTTCATATTACTATCAACATCATATCCAACATCTAATTTATATTTTGTTAACATTGCTGTTGATGATTTAGAATATGAGATAACATAAAAACTTTCAGTTCCACAAGTAATAACATCTCCTACTTTCTTTCCTGTCCCAGATGTTACCTCACATGGTTTTGTCTTTTCATACAATTCATCTATTGCTCCTTGCAATGTACTTGATTTTAATCCTGAATTACTATTGTTATATGATACCTTTGCACTTGATATTGTAGTTGCTGCATATCCTACTATTCCACTTAATATTAAACCTATTACTATTCCTAGTATAATAAACTTATAATGCTTTTTCATACTTTACACTCCTTTACTATCCACCGTATATTATTCACTTTATGTTTACAGTATACCCCCCCCCAGGAGATTTTGTCAATAAAAAAGAAGGACTAGCCTCCTCGGGTAAATTATTTAACTAAATAGTTGGATAAACTCCTGGACCTATTGGTAATCCTATTATATACCATCCTACTACTAACAGTAACCATGTAGCACATATTATAGCACAATATGGAGTTACTAATTTTATTGATCTTGTTATAGTCATTGGGTTATTTTTATTAAAGTTGTATATATTTAGATAACCGACATATATAACAAAACATCCTAATAATGGGGTAATACCATTTGTCATTGAATCAGCTGCTCTCATTACTACTTGAGCAAATTGTGCTGATATATTTGATTGCATAAACATTGGTACAACAACAGGGGCAAAAATAGTCCATTTTGCACTTGGTGTAGTTAAGAATAAGTTTGATATAGCAATTAATATTAATACTAATATAATTAATGGGATACCACTAAAATCTAAATATTCTATTAAGTTTGCCAACCAAGCTGTTATAATTGTTGCAATATTTGTTTTCTTAAATATAGCAACAAATTGTGATACTACAAATATTAATATTATAATATTACCTATTTTAGAAAAATAGTCTCCTGCTTTTTCTAACATATCTCTATCATTTTTTACAGATTTAGCACCTATTCCGTAAGCTATTCCCATAAATAAAAATAATAATGACATCATATAAGTAAATCCATCCTGGAAATATGAATTAGGTCCAAAAACCTGATTTAGATAAGTAGTTTCTTTCATATCAAGTAATAATCCTGAATTAGGTAATCCTGGTATAACCATGTAGATAAATATTACTACTACTACTAAAAATGTAATTAAAGCATAACGTAGACCTTTTTTTTCTTTTCTTTCTCTTTCAATTTTATGTTGTTGTTCTTCTTCTAAATCTATTATTCTTAATTCTTCTGTTTTTGACATATCTTCTTTTTCTTTATATTTTCCAAGTCTAGGACTGATAATCTTTTCTATTATAATAGTACCAACAATAGTAAGAACAATAGATGCTACTATTATAAATATTAAATTACTAGTTAGGCTAATGTGATTGTTAGCATCTATTAATGCTGCTGCTGCAGATGTTGTTTCCATTAAGGAAACCTCAATTGAACCTACAAATATAGAGACTCCATATCCAAAAGCTACTCCGCAAAAGGCTGTTACGATACCAGTTAATGGATTTCTACCAATTGATGCATACATCATCGCTACTAAAGGAATCAATATTGCATAACCTATTTCGTTAATTAAAGATGAAATAGTTGCTATAAAGATTATTATTAATGTTAATTGAATATGGTTAAGTTTTCTTAAATATTTTTTAGAAAATGTATCTATAAATCCTGTCGCTTCAGCAATTCCTAATCCTATTAAAGAAATAAGTAACATTCCTAATGGTGCAAAACTTATAAAGTTAGTCGCAGCATTACTAATAATAAATTTCATTCCATCAAAACTTAATAAATTTTCTACTGCTACTATTTTTGATTCTAATTCATTTGTATTCGCATTTATCACATTGTATGTAGCTTGCATTTCAAACTTCGATAAAATTGCACTACATAATACTATTATTAAACTCAAAACTATAAACATCGTTATAGGATGAAAGTAAAATTTCTTGAGTTTAAGTTTTCTCTTTTCTTTCATACTATTTATCTTCCTCATCCAAAACTATTTTTTTAATTTTCTTGTTAAATTCTATTCTAGGCATAAATAAACTTCTATTACAGTTTAAACATTTTATTTTTATATCAGCACCTAATCTAATAATTTCCCATAAATTTGCTCCGCAGGGATGTTGCTTTTTCATAATAACTTTTGTTCCTAATTTATAATCCATTTTATTCTGTTCCATGATGCACCTCTACCTGTTTATATGGAATTTTTATATTAGCTTCAGTTAAAGATTCCTTTAATAACTTTCTTAATATACACTCACTTGATAATTCTTCTGCTGGGGGAACTTCTATACCAACTTTATATATTATACCTGATTCTTCAAGTTCCTTTATCCCAAGAATTTTTATATCACTTTTAGCCTTTGGTATATTATTTTTGATTGTTTTTGACAAATTATTGATAACTTCTTCAACATGATTTAAATCCTCATCATATCCAACAGAAACTTCTGCTACGGCCAAGTTGTTATATAAATTATAATTTGTAACTTCATTTATCATATGATTTGCGATAATTTTAGTAGCACCTTTGTAGTTCTTTACTCTTGTTGTTCTTAGACCAAAAGCAACTACTTCGCCTCTAAAATCATTAATTTCTATAGTATCTCCTATTTCAAATTGATCTTCTAATACAATTGATATTCCTGCTAGAAAATCTTTTGCTATATCTTGAAAAGCTAAACCAATAATAGCAGCAGTTATTCCAACTCCAGCTAAAATTGATTTTACGTTAACACCAAAATTAGCTAATACAGCAATAATTACAAAAATTATTATTATATATTTAACTATGTTTAAAATTAAATTATTAATTGTATTTATTCTTTTTTTATGATGTTGTTTTTTTAACTTTGTACTTTTCTCTGTATTTTTGATTATTTTTTTTATTATTTCATAAATAATAAATCCTATTGCTATGCTTATTATCGGTTTTATAATCATTCCTACATCAATCGTGAACTTATCAAACAATACCACTTGTTTCACCCTCTTTATTTATCTAAATTCATTATTTCAAGTAATCTGTTTAAATCATTTGTATTTGTAAAAGTTATTTCTAATTTATTTTTCTTTATTTTTACTTTTGTTCCTAATTTTTCTTTTAAAGTTTCCTCTAAATCTACATATTCATTATTTTTTTCCTGATGTCTAACAATTTTATTTTTTCTTTCATAATTTTTCTCGCTTGATGTTAATTCCTCTATTTGTCTAACACTTAATCCTTCACTTATTATTCTATCTGTTAACTCTTTTATTTGGTGTTTATCTTCTAATTTACTTAAGACTCTAGCATGACCCATAGATATTTTTTTCTCTGAAATTAAATTTTGGACTTCTTCTGGCAAAGTTAGTAATCCTATCATATTAGTTATATGACTTCTACTTTTACCTAAACGTTCTGCTAGTTTTTCTTGAGTTAAATTTAGATTAGTTAATAAATTTTTATATGCTAACGCTTCTTCAATGGAATTTAAATTTTCTCTTTGTAAATTTTCCAATAAAGCTATTTCCATCATTTCACTATCAGTGAAATTTCTAACAATAGCTGGAATTTCTTTTAATCCTGCTATTTTTGATGCTTTTACTCTTCTCTCACCAGCAATTATTTCATATCCTTTAATACTTTTCTTAATTATAATAGGTTGAAAAACTCCATGTTCTTTTATTGATGCTGCTAACTCTTGTAAAGCATCTTCGTCAAAATTTTGTCTTGGTTGATAAGGATTGCTTCTTAATTCATCTAAGTTTACTTTTACTATTTCTTCTTTAGGAGTTTCTGTGATTATTTTTTCTTCTATTTTATTATATTCCATTGGTTCATTATAAAATAACTCTTCCAAACCTTTTCCTAAAGCTCTTCTTTTTATTCCATTGTTAGTTTCCATTTCTTTCAATCACTTCCTTAGCTAAATTTATATATGCCTCAGATCCCCTACTTTTTGGATCATAAGCAATTATTGGCTCTCCATGAGATGGTGCTTCTGTTAATCTTATTAATCTAGGGATAATTGTATTGTATACCCTCTCTTTGAAAAATTTTCTTATATCATCAACTACTTCAAAGCCCAAATTTGTTCTTGAATCAAGCATTGTTAGTAAAACTCCTTCTATATCTAAATTAGGATTTAATGATTTTTGAGCTAGCATGATTGTATTTAATAGTTGCATAATTCCCTCTAATGCAAAGAATTCACATTGTACAGGAATTATTACTGAGTTAGAAGCTGTTAATGCATTTGTAGTGATTAATCCTAATGAAGGGGGACAA
>JABLTK010124361.1_pt1 | contig 14095 bp, 25 predicted proteins | sample 7160131 | NCBI WGS metagenome assembly JABLTK01 (sample SAMN14651221, study PRJNA627086) | human gut metagenome | isolation source: feces | host: Homo sapiens
AGAATCTCACCAGTTCCACTCTTCATTTTCTCAAGTCTGTGCATGAAATACCAGTAACGAGACTTTGCAGTCACAGGATTAGGAGCAAATAATCTCATTCTGTAAATCTCAGGCTCAGGATCATTCTCAGTTGGAAGACGACGACCAACAACGTGATAATAGTGAATCTACAAGGAGATTAACCAAAACAGCTTAAATAATATAACAAATGGTAAACAAGCTGGACTTATACGTACAGGCATCCCTAGAAAATATGAATCGAATGCTGGAGTTTATTCTTGAAAACTGCTAGAACACAACGGAATCTGAGAAGTGAGAATGATCATGTGAATCGAAATTCCATCGTGTATCCAAGAAAAAAGGGTAATTAAAGATACCACGATAGACAATATCAAGAAAAGACTCTAATGGCTCTCTCAAAAATAACGGGAGAGATAAATAGCCATAGAGGAGACTGTAGAAGGAAAATGGGAAAACGATGAGGAAATCACCCGATTCACATCCACTCACAATAGTATTTGCAGCCCTTTCCGCAGATAAGAATATCCAAGTCAGCCATTTTGGTAACACACTTGTCATTCCCGTTTTCACACCTCCAGGGCAAACATACGATACTGAAATACCATGTTGTTGAAGAGGATAACGAAGAGACTCGGCTATGGCTCGCATGCAATTCTTCGATATTGTATAGTTAGGAGTAATTAGGGAACCACTGAATCCTAGAATAGATGAAAATAAACAAATCTTCCCAAAATGGCGTGTCTACATTGGAATCACTACATACACCTACTTGCATCCGTTCCATAATGGGTTGAATAATATTGAAGACTCCAATCACATTTACGGAGAATAATTTGGAGAAACCCTATAGACAATGAACATGAGTAATCTTACATGAACAGTATCAGGTAGTGGTCTTCGTGGTGTGTCAATAACAGCAGCACAAGGATAGACAGCATCCACAGGGTAGGTATCATCATAAGTCTCAAGGATCCTTTTCACTGCAGTTGCTTCTGTTACATCTACAATTTCTGTACGCACAACAGATGCTCCTGCATCCAGACATAACTGGCGAGTTTTATGAAGTCCTTCTTCGTTAACATCCAGAAGCAACAAGGCACTGTTCTAGATATTCATTCCCTCTTGTTACAAAATACATTCTTTGCGTAGTCCACTGCAATCATTTGCCCCATTCCACTTCCTGCTCCAGAGATTACCACACTTGATGAATACGGCATTTTCACTTTCCACAATCCCTTGATAACTCTCCATAAGCGGTAAATTAAAAAAGACACGCAAGATAACGTCAAGAAGAATACATACGACACAAGACATAGGATCCAAATGACTAAATGATACAGAAACAGCCAAATCTCTCGAAATATAAGCATTAGGATTATTCAGAGAAAGAACCAATCGGTTCTACGAAAAAAATGACTAACAAACATGCAAGGCAAAACATTGGTTCAACCAATTATAAGTATTCGTAACTGTAGAGTTTATAACATTAATATCTGCATTCGTACCTATACAGCGCTGTAACCAAATCAGAACCTGATTCAAGTACTCTTTCGTCTTTGTATAGTGAGGATGTCCTGCCTTTGTTTCGACATATAAAATATACTGCTTGAGAGTCTTTTGAGCCTTCATCGCAACTAGATCACTTTGGGACATGGAATGATTCACTAGCTTTGCCTTTTCTTTTGTCATCTCAGCCTGGAAAGGAATCAAGCCAGCCTTATCATCTTCAGGATATCCTTCAACTCCATATTTATAAGCGAGTCGGCCTAACTTATCCACCATCATCTCAATAAACACTTTCCTTCCTATGTGAGCCTTCACACTCACAGCTCCAATCACCTTCTTATTCCCTTGTTCATCCACTTCCAAGACCCGAATCTTCACATCCTTACGCCTGAACGCATTAGAGAAGGATGGCTTCACAGCACATTGCTTCCATACACTAGTAAGAGTTCCCACAGGAAGGATTGTTGTAGGAGCATCATCATCAAACTGAACTTCCACCTTTCGAATAACAATTGTGTGGACTGTGGGAGTATGGTCATCTAAACCGATATTATGACTCTCACAATATGTCTTGCGTGATAGTGCACATGCTCCATTTGCCACAATTTCATCTGGATTCCCATTAAACCGAATATTAACACCTGGGAAACAACTTTCTAGCATCTTTTGAACGAGAGGAATACGAGAAGAACCACCTACTAAGAGAATACTGTCTCCTTCAGAAAGAGTGAGATTTGCACGTTTTAAACAACGACTAACAATACAAACTGCCCGGTACACATCGTTCTTGATATGAGCTTCGAAAATATCACGAGTGATAACCACCTCTCCATCATCATCTTCATCAACCGGATGATAGTTGAATCTCGTCATATCAAAATCCACATCGCAGACTACAGACAATTCCTTCTTAATGCGTTCAGCTTCTGCACGTAATTCTTGAAGCTGCATAAGAGAGAGTACCCGAACATCCACATTGTTCTCAACCAAAACTTGCATAAGAATTAGCATCATATGATTATCAAAATCTTGTCCACCCAAGAATGGATCACCATCACTCATTAACACCTGGATATTATCTTGAACAATTCGCATAAGAGTGGTATCAAAGGTACCTCCACCAAGATCGAAGATAACAACATGACAAATACCATTTACAGCGACAACTTGATAAGCGAGAGCAGCTGCACAAGGTTCGGGGAACGTTTCCTGAACATGAACACAGGCTTGAGAAGCTCCCCATAAAATGGCGTTCTTCTGGTTCAGGGTGAAGTATGCAGGAACGGTGATAACACATTCTCTGACATCTTCACCGATAAACGAGGAAGCACGACCAACAAGATAACTAATGAACTTCGTTACAAAATATTCGGGATAGAAACAGTGCTGCGTTCCATTTGGCTCCTGAAGATAAATATAAGGCCTTTCATTTTGGTCAATTAGAATAGAAAAACCATATTGAGTCCGTTCAATGACTTCAACAACTTCTTTATACGTCAGACCAAGAATACGTTTAATGTCGAACACTGTACACTCTGGAAAACGAGAAGCACTTCGTTTTGCTGCTTCACCAAAGTACTCATAACCATCGTGAATCGAATAATATGTGGGATAGGTATTTTCTCCCGTTTCACTAGGAACAGGAACAAAATGGTTATCCTTGAAAACGTATACACAAGAGAAGCAAGTACCAAAATCTATACCACAGATTGGTAACATAGTTTTAAAAAATGAGTCAATACTATATTCAGACTTAAGTAAAGGTAGGAATGCGGTTATTGGGAGTCAGTATCTTTTTGTGGTAGCCCAATTATTGGATTTGCTTCAACAATATGGAATTGATCTTGATTTCTGATGTGTTTCTTATATCATTAAGAAAGAATCTTTCATGTTGTGTCATTTAAACAAACACACGAAACCCAACCAATCAAACCTTAAAAGCAAGACGAAGCTGTTCTCTCTCGAGATAGATGAAGACAGCAATTACAACCACAGCAAGGAGAAGGAAGGAACCTCCTTCTCCCACATCCATTTCTGTATTCTCTTCTAATTCACATTTCACCACAGCTTCATTCAAAGCATTCCGTTCTACTGAAACAGTCACTTCCGAACACTTCACTTTGGAATGACGATCCGTACTCTCTACTCGTAGTGTATATTCACCACTAGTCAACGCATTGAACTCAAATGATCCTCCTTGCGACACCTTGGACACCTTCTTACCCTTTCCACCAACTGCTGTTACTTGGAGCCCGTCAAGGATCTTGCCCTGAGAATCAATCACACCATGCAGTGTCTAGAGATGAGAACAGACACCAAGCCATACTGAGGTGGAAGGCACATTCAGAACAATGAAGTCTGCCTCCAGTACATCGGTCTGTTGAATGTTGACACTTCGTTGTGTAGGCAACAAATGCTCCATATTCATTACTGTGATCGAGTAGGTGGTAGCAGGATGCAAGCCACGAATACGATACGATCCCTGTGCATCTGTGAAGGCCACTTCCTTGTGAGTACCAGCTGTAGCAACAACTCGAACCTTACTCTGAGGTTGTCCTGTGATTGTAGTGACTCGACCAAATACACTGTAAGCCACACGTGTACAGTGAACCTCTACTTCTGTTGCTGTACCTTCAGTGATTGTGATGATCTGGGTAGGCTTATCAAAAGCATACTCCTTCAGTTGAACCTGAAGGAAATACTCACCAGGGAAGAGCTGTCCAAACACATATGTGCCATCACTTCGAGTGACCTGATTCTTGTTGAAGCCATCACTACTTAGAGACAACAAGACTGAAGACACAGGAAGTTTTGCCTAACAATGAGAATGAAGAAAAGAGAGAACAGAATCATATACGCTAATACGAAGCGAAGATAACTTCTGATGAGAGAAGTTGAGTCCATTAGGCGATGCATGGAAAATATGACCCTCCTTCACTGCTTCAAGCGAGTAAAATGAAGGAAATTATTGGAATGACAACTAAGGATATGATTTCAGCATCTTGAGAGATAGGTGTGAAGGAATACTCTCCATTCTCATTACTGACAGACTCCACCATCTTCATCTTCCCATTGTCTTTAACAGTCATACGCACTGTTACACCAGCCAGAGGAGGAATGATTTGTCCACTCACCACACGACCTTCACTCACCGTCACAGTTGGAATCATTTCTTGACAACGCGATGGGACTATGGTGAGAGTACGAGAATTTGGATGGAAAAGATAGGATGAATGAGGAGCTGAGTATCGAAGTGAATATGTGTTTGGAGGAAGAGACTAGAAATGAAGAGATAACGATGATCAAACGAGAGAATATTCATATTCTTCATCCTTCTTCGTGGCTGATATCTCATCAACCATTTCATTTCCATGGTATACAAACACGTGAACCTACTCATGATCATCTCTTCTTATTCCTACATCCACACCAACACCAGCATCCAACTCAATCAGTCCTGATACACGATAAGCAATTGGAATCACTTCCAGATGAGGATTACTAGGTGAAACAGTCAAAACTGAAGATTCCACCTCGACACATCCATGAAGTGTCACTTCATACTGAGGTTGCTTCATACACACTCGTGTCACACCTTCAGATACATTCAAAATCAGAGATGCAATAGGTGTAACAAAGGCCGCTTTCATAGGAACAGGAGACTGAATTGTCACAACATATCCTGTCTGTTTGAATACCAGATCAGTAACAGACGAAGTACGAACATCAACTGACTGTGACAGACCCTGAGATAAAGCTTCCACTCCATCAACAAACTCTCCCCAACAACCCTCCTACACATCATTCCACACTCTCATTCCAACCGTTGTCTCCACTCGTACTTCATACTCACCAGGCAACACTCCATTAAACATGAACCGTCCATCAGTATCAGGTACAGTTGAACCCAACAACACACCATTTGCCCTCAACTGAACATTCATTGTTGTACCCGAACTCACTTGCTACCAACTCAGTCTGATCAATCTCTCCTACCAATACTTGACCTCCCACAGACTGAGCCATAGGCGATAGAACCAATTCATTCACACTCTTCTGATCTCCCAATCGAACTCCCTCAATTGTTGTGAATGAAACGCCTGCAACAGGAGTTACATTGAAATCATAAACACCAGGTGGAAGCTAGACTAATCAGCCCTTCTCTTCTCCTACAAGAAGACAAAACTCAGATGGCGTCTCTTGTGAATTGACAATCACTCCATTCTGGAGAGCATTCACTGTATAACGAGTTGGAAGGGTTGGCTACAGAATAAGTACCTATTTCTGGAATTACATAATTCCTCAAAATAGTGGTTTCGATATGTCCACAAGCAGTGTAATGTGAGATGATGAGATCCGGAACTACAAACCCTGGTTCTACTGTAACCTGGTTGAAAGTGAACTGATAGTCAGAGTGTTTGATCTAATCATTATCCTACTCTCATGTTATCACATCAATCATATACGCACGCTCCTCCATCTCACTTAGCTCGTAGTATCCAGCTTCGTTCGTACATTCACCTTCCTTTCCATTAGCATTCACACGAACACAGATGTTTGGAACTGGGTGACCATTCTCATCCACAACATGTCCATGAATCGTGAATGAGGTCACAGCAAAGGCAGCTCCCAGATCCACTGAAGTATCCTTGACTGAGACTCGAATGTGGTCAGGCTCAATATCCCATCTGAATGGGTTTGATCCTAATGAAGGACGCTACATGACAAACGGATCAGATTAGTACAAGAACGTAGTCTCCAGTCTCAATATCACGGAACTCAAATCGACCTGTATCCGATAGTGATCCACTCAATTCCACAGCTATCAGTAAGATTACAAAGAGAGACTCACCTTCATCTTCTCGTTTCAGAATCATTTGAATATCATTGAGAGAGTGTTTTCCTGATCGATTCTCCACAACACCTGTGATTTTGAACCCAGAGACAATGAAATCCTCTTCCACTTCTACACTTCCAAATCCGATCTATAAATCATACATGATCAATCCTGATACAGATATGGAACGTTCAACTGGTAAAGCCAATACCCAAGAAGGATGATCAGCCTTTAGAGTATACTCACCACTAAGGACATTATCAAATGTGTAGTTCCCTTCTGCGTCTGTTTCGACAGTCTTCAAACCACGTCCATCTTGAGAGAAAAGAGTCACTTGAACTCCTTTCACAGACGATTTCGATTGTTTGTTATGAGCGTGTCCGCGAATACGGAAGCCTGTGATCTCAAATTCCCTCTGTTCTTCACATCCTAGAACTGAACCTTCTTCATTCATCGATATCTAGAGATGGAAAGGATTGCAACAATGAAAATACATGGAATGAAGATGGAGACACACTCCAACCCTCCTCCTTGGACACTACTAACTCATATTCGCCCTTGTGTCTTATTTCAATTAGAAATGAATTACAATGTCATAAAGAGGAATAAAGAAGAATCCCTGAGGACTACAAACCGTTTGTTCCTGAACAACTCCATCTGAAGTGAGTAAAGAAACAGAAAGATTGGAGAAATTAGGTTTCTTCCCAATGACACTAGAAATGAAATGCATCCAATGTTAATCACTTGAGAATTCCCTGAGATACCTTCACACTTCCTCCACATCCCGAAATACCATCTGACTGTGCAGTAACAGTAGCAATTAGAAGAAGGACCGAAAAAGCAGCACGATACATCATTCCTTGTTGCATTTCTGAGAAGAAAGAAAGAGAATAAAACCCCGAGCACATCGAATAGTGGAACAAACAATCCTTAGCCAACGATTTCACAAGTATCATGGTCAAACCATTTACCAATTCTCAAATATATCTCTTCCATGTTGGGACGCCGATCCTACAACTAAGGCCTTTTACTAATTCTTACACACTCCTTCATACAGTCAGCAACAACTTCGTAGATTTCTACACATCACTTCAATAATCCATCATAACCTGGATCTTGCTTCAGTAATGCATTGGGTCTGTAGCGATATCCTTCTTCCATGTCAATTTCCCACTATTCATCACATGTTTCTTGAATTCTCACAGTAGTACCAACAGTGTTCTTTGATTGATTTCCCTTATATGTCGTAGTTTCCAGATATCCAGTCAATATCTCTCCCACCAAAACACCAAAAGCATAGACATCAGCCTTCATCAATGTCTTCTTTAGTTCATCCGAATCCATTTTCACGCGATAGTCAATCTTATACAGTTCTGGAGCTCGACTACAATTACAAACATAATTCATTCCTACTGTTGCTTGTTCCCAATGTCTCCGACACGTGATACTGTAATATCGACGTCTAAATATCAATTCCATGTAAACAAACTACCTTCCTCTATCACTTTCGACATGCCAAAATCAGCAATCTTACAGTTTCCATTTACAATAAGAATATTATCAATCTTCAAGTCGCCATGAACAACCCCTTCACGGTAGGTATACAGCAATCCAGTGGCAATCTGGTAGATATACAGTTTCTTTGTCATATAATTGATTTTGCACATATTTGCCTTCTTTTTCTGTCCTACGGGAGTCAAAGGACCCAACAGATCTTCCAGACTTCCCTCAGCCTTTTCCATGATGAATGAGATCACTTCTCTCCCATCTTCATCCTTGTGAATATTGTATCCATAATTGCGAATCACATTCTCGTGACACAATTTGGTCATCACCTCCAATTCAAGAAGGATCTGTTTCTTTGGCAACATACCACAAAGACACTCTTTAATAGCCACTTCATGGTCATTATAGATACTAAACCTAAGGAACAGTAGTATTCATCACCCTTTATAGACAACACCACAGGCTCCTCCACCAATGAATTTTAATTTCTTATACTTTTCTGAAGGAATCATATATGTACAATCTACTCTTCAAAAGACGGATTCCTGATACCTTTCATTCTAGAAATGAGGAGGCAGAAATAGAGTATACGCATGCAATACAGGTGGAGTATGGGAAAAGACACTCGAAAGGTCATTGATGAGACCGCAAAGACCTGCTTTCTTTTCAGATAATTCTCACCATATTCGATTACTTTATTGTTCACCCAATCTCTCATATATGGAGTACATACCTTGTTACTATCGAGGTTCAAAAAGGGACAATCTTGGTTCACAATAAGACCTATAGATAAGAGGCGATTTGATGTCTCACTTTGGTCATAAAAAAGGAAAACATCTGGACACTGATTATACGTCGCATCATAGGGATTAATACAAATCTTGATTGGAACTGCATACAATTCTCGGTCTGTATAACAAGCAACAGACAGAACTAGACTGAGATAGTCATTCGAACTTCCTTTGCGAGGAACTAGATTAATCAATCAAAAGTGAATATACTGTGAAAGGCATCGTAGATATATATCTTCTTGTTCGTGACTAAGGCATACAAGTCCTGAATCAAAACTTTACACTAGGAGTCATTAGAATTGTGGTAGTATACCCTTGCGAAATTTGGGTCATCCAATATTACATCAACAATCGATGAAAATCGGTCTTTCTGCGATTCCGCATCCTCATCTGTATGAAACTCTAAACAGTTTTGAACAGTGTAGCCATTTCCTGAAGACATTATCGAAATTAGTTTTACACTATATAATGAAACTTGTGGGAGTTACGTCATTCTACATAAGGGTAAATAATAGCTATTTGTCTTTCTACTAGGTACTTCTCCTACAACAGAATCAATAGATTAATTGTTTCTAGAGAATGTGATGAAACGTATTAGGAAGCAATCACTTCGCAATGGGTTGTCCTCCAATATTATATATTATTGTACATTAAATGGCTATGCAGAATTCTCTATCCTCAGATATTGATTCAAAAGTATTATAAAACCTCGAGCACATGTACAACGGTATAATGAAACCAGTAATACTTTCAAAACCATTGCTACAGTTGATTTAGTACTATCATTAACGTATTCGTAGGCGCATAACTGATGTGATTTTCCTCTTCACCAAACCTTGCATTATTGTTGTAATAGTCATTGGTCCACATTGAGCGATAGGAGAATCATTATGAGAATGATGCAGTATTCACAAAAATAACGGGTATTCCAAGAAGATAAACTATTTTGTCTTCGGCATATCTCACTTTTCTTCTTATTGTGTAATTATGTCTTGTAAGAGTTGCTTATCGGCTACGGGAGTGGTCATTATCAATGTGTTCAATGCGATTCTGTTAGTGGTATTGTTCCATATTGAATTCCCATTATTAGGTTGGTTTGGTCATGATAGGAGCAACCGGTTACTTCTGGAGTGCTGTTGTATCGATGTTGGGTAATTTCTTACGAATAGCAAAAATCCATGGGAACGAACATCTACATCGGTCTGGGAACAGGATTTGTTACATTTGTAGGAGAATTTTCTAGTGTTTCCTGTAGTTCTTCCCTATGCTTATTGTATGTGGTAGTTACAAATCTCGTTGCTTCCTCATTTTTGTATGCAGTTATGATTGTTATTGAGATAGGATAATATCGTGTTGATTCTTCTTACCATCGCAGAGAGTGTTTTTGTAGCCCTCTACAGTACTCCAAGTACAGAAGAGAATATTAAGAAGCTTCTAAACCTCCCTGAAAGTTATATTAAGTATTTGGACGATCATTTGGTGTTTGCAGTACTTAAGAAAGATTACAAGTAGATTGGTAATTGCAGTTGCTGGAGCCATTGTTGGAATTCAATTCCTGACTATCATTATTCAAGGTATTCGTGCAAGTGAGCTGAAGAGAGATAAAATGCTTGAAGAGCCGTTAGTTGAAGATGTAGTTGTCATGAGGATCGTCGATGTATAGGTTGAGAGTAAGAAGAGTACTTATCGCGAAAAGGCGATCGAGAAATATGAATTAGGAAATTACCTGAATAATTCATCACAAATGTAGTTTGCTGCCGAAAACATGTTTGTTAGATATCCAGTAATTCAATTGTTCCATCATCTCGCCACAGTCCATAGAGGTTTGTATTGATCCATCCATTCATTTCCTCACTGCTTCCTGTTGACGACAAAGCAACGCCACGCATCCAGATTTCACCTCGTCCTTGACATGACGAGCACAACAGGACATGAGTATTAGAGTTATGGGAAGGATCCATCACATCTTCTTCGAATTCTTCAGCCATTTCTTCTTCTGAACTCACTCCACGCACCTGGAGACGATCTGTGATGTGTAATCGACGAGATGGAACAGATCGCATCTTCGTATAAGGATAATCGAACATAGTACCATGACCTCCATTCCCATTAGTGGTCCTCCTACATGACCGAAGGTATTATTGTCTTTGAAGGAGGACGAAAAGAGGAGATTCCCCAACTCTTGATGAGCATAGGCCTGGATTACAGGACACCTATCATTTACTTATCTATTCGATACATACAACAGAAAAGCACGAAGAAAGAGAATACAGTTGCATGTCGGTAGGTCATTCATGTTCACTACAAGCTGAAGACGATCCATTCCTGTCTGAATGAGTAGTGGTTTTATCAGACGCTCTGCTGGATCGATTGGAAGTGTATTTGTGTTTAGAATCACATTCTTCTAGCGATTACATTGGCATCCACCACCTACTCGTCGAATAAACTCTTTCCACACCTGCTGTTGAGTGGATGCTTTGAGTGAATTAATCGAGTTTATGATCCAGTCTGACATTTCAAAGCACTGAATATCATTTGTTAATACAACTGAGGGACGCACTTCCATGAAGAGTGTCTCACGTCTGATGGCATCCTTTTGATTACTCTCTCATTTCTCACATACTGATGCATACACAATCGCTCCTTTCTCTTGAAGGATCATAATTTCCATCAATAGTTCTTCAATGGCACTCAGTGGTCTTTCAGCCAAAAACACTAACTCTTGATTTGTAGGTAAGATCCGTTGCTTCCATAGGTCACACTGAGAAAGGAGCTGCAGATGTGTACGAGTGGTAGTCTACTTTGAATGTATCTATATTGCACTACATGAATGCTTTGTGTGCGACTAGTTGAGATCAGAATGACAGCAGTATCAAGGAGGCCTGGATCATAGGCAAGGAAAGGAAACACTAAGGTCTCTACAGGTTCTTCCGAATCATTGTCGTCGTAATCATCCACACTAGCAATATGAAAGGCACGCTCCTTCTTCATCTGTTTCCGAACTAAACGAAGTCGTCTTCGTCGTGAGGTTACCTGAGGAGAGTTTAGGGGAGGAGGTTGGAGACGTCTATCTTCGGTCTGTGGTGGTGCTTCGACAACTCGAGTTCTCTCCTGTCGTGTTATCTACTCAGGACTTTTCCATTTCTTATATACAGTAATAGTTGGGTTCAACAGATCAGTACTCTGATACAGAGTAATACTAAAGAGTTCTGCCACTTTCTGAGAGCTTTCGGATATCCATGGATCATTCTAGATGAGAATACTGCGACAATCTAACAAGAATGATAGTTGTAAGACTCGTCATCACCGTAGGATCATCCCGAATTAAGGATAACAACACCTCAGCAAATTCCGAAGTTGTGACGATCGTGGTGACACCATATTTCTCGATCTGGGTTCTATATTAGAGAGCAATAGAATGAATTACTTGATCTGGGATGGAGAAAGGAGGGGAGAGAGGGAGAGAATCGTTCCTCCAATTGACCACATGGCGAAGTGAGATATGAGACTAAGAGAAGAAGGAGGGAGGAGAACAGCCAGATAGAGTTGCTGAAAATCAGGAGAATGAATCAATACAACTGGTGAATTATCGATACGACAACAATCAGGTGATGCTGAGTAGAGTCGAAGTGTGGTAATTCGGGTTGCAAGGGTTAATATATCCTCCAATACTTCAATGTATCTAATTTGAATGCAGTTCATTAACATACGATTGCCACATCGGAGTGCATTGGGTATCGGTTACATTTTTTACACATTTCATATTCTCTTTGGATTGGAAATTGTCTCTATACGTTAGATTGTGGAAACAATTATACAGAAAGAGATCAAATACATTACGGATAGCTGAAGGACGGAAATAATTATGTTCCATCATTTCCTCTTCATCTACTATATGGATTGGACAAGGTAACCCTTTCTGCGCTTGGGGATTCGCAACTGCTACCACTGTTTCTCCACTTATTCTCGTATATCGTTTCTCTGAAATGAGATTAAGTAGTTCGTATTCCGATAACATTAGTGGAGGAGGAGGGATAGAAATCGGCTTCGTCAGATTGATCCCTTTCAATTCGGGACTATTTTTGTCACCGAAAAAGATCCACTCTGAAACAAACACAAACATCCCATAATAGTGATTTCTGGAGTAGCGTGCTGATACCAATGCTCAATAAGAGAAAAATTGTCTCCATGAGAGGGCGTTGTGCGAAATCCTCTAAACAACTCCCAACAATCTGATAGATTTCTACTCATGAACCCTGTTACCCAGCTTTCACCATTATCTTGTCGTAGCCCTGAATAGGTGGAAACACGGAAGAGACTTCTTTCCATAATATACTTTCTGTTAATGTATTCATAGATTGTTTTGTATCCTATGAGAATGTCCATGATAAGAATACCAAAAAATAAACATCTTCCTTTCGTTGCAGATCTTGCTTTTCATCAAATGAAAAAGAGAATAATTCACAGTTTCTTGAATGAGACGATCGGCTATTATGAAATTAATTATCAATGTGTACTGCATCACATTTCCATGATTCAATTGTGTATCCCTAATTTCATAAGCCCTGATATAGCAGGAACTATATCCAAAGTCAGCAATTTTTGGAACTCCATTCACCATCAAGAAGTTTTCAGGCTATCCTATCAGATGATCATTTTCTCTCACCTTCAGATCATGATGACAAACACATAGTTCAGCCGTATATTTGAGGCCACAAGTTATTTGATATATTATCCATTTTCGTTGTTGGAATGTCACATGGTTGTCCTCATTCTCTAATATATGCTTTCAAACTGCAACATCCCATTCCATCACAAAGTAGTAATAGTTATCTTGCATGTAGATGCAATGAGTACAGATCACATTTGGATGATTCAACATTAGGCCAATCTGAACTTCTCGTTCTTGTGAATGCAATTCTGGAATGATGCGTACTCTCTTAATGGCTGCCAGAGTATCCTTATATTCTCTATCTTATACCACGATTTCAGTGCATACCCTTTAAATACAACGCCAAAATCACCTTTTCCAAGTAGTACTGTTTCAATCACAACATCTTCAGGAGGGGGTAACTATAACATCCACCAAAGGTGCAGGTATGAGAATAATACGATTTACTCTAAAGTGAATTCTCAGAACATAGACTTTTTATAAGGAGAGCAGTTGTCAAATACCTCAATCAAGTCTGCAGACAATCCTCCAATACTTCCATTCTGTGAATAAACCGTCTCTCCTCCACTTGCAAAGTCAGAATCACAGTTCCATTTCTTCATAAAAGGCGTAAGGATTCTTCGATCATTAACAGTATAACCTTTAATATCCGTATTAATGGCATATTCTTGATATCATTATGGCTTCTAAGCAATACCTTCATTGGGAAGCAATTCAACGACCGGTTTCCCCGTATTATTCTCCATACTTTCTACTAGATCT
>JABLTK010034897.1_pt1 | contig 14091 bp, 14 predicted proteins | sample 7160131 | NCBI WGS metagenome assembly JABLTK01 (sample SAMN14651221, study PRJNA627086) | human gut metagenome | isolation source: feces | host: Homo sapiens
GAGGGAAAAGTAAGTATAGGATATAGTAGTAGTGATACAAGTTTTAATAGTATAGGTAAGACAGGAGGAAGTAAGAGTATAAACTTAGCACACTCCCATACAGTAAACTCACATACCCATACAACAAAGGACCACACATTAACAGTCGATGAAATGCCTAGTCATAATCATGCTGGTGCTGTATATGACGCCAACGGAAATAAAGTGAATTTTGATTTTGGACATATGGCTCAGTATGTTTCTGGCTCAACAGGATGGTCTAGCTATACAACTTATACAGGAGGAGACCTACCACACAATCATGGTAATACCTCTGCATCTTCACCAGGAACAAATAGTAAATTAAGTAGTAGCCAGTCAATACTTAATCCATATATAGTGTCTGCTAAATGGATTAGAGTTTCATAATTTTTTATTTACTTCCCTTTTTTTAGTTGATATAATTATAAAAGAAAGAGGGAAAAATATGTTTGATTTAAATGAAGTCAAAATTAAAATGGAAAAATCTATAGAAAGTCTAGATAATAGATTTACTACTGTTCGAGCAGGTAGAGCTAATCCTAATATTTTAACAGGTGTTATGGTTGAGTATTATGGTACACCAACACCAATTCAATCACTTGCAACAATTTCAATCCCTGAAGCTAGAGAACTACTTATAAAACCTTTTGATAAAAGTATGTTAAAAGATTTGGAAAGAGCTTTATATGCAGCTGACTTAGGCATGAGTCCTACTAATACAGGAGAAGCTTTAATACTTACTGTTCCTGAACTTACTGAAGAAACTAGAAGAACATATGTAAAACAAGTTAAGGAAATGGCTGAAGAAGCTAAAATTTCACTTAGAAATATAAGGCAAGAAGCTAATAGCACTGTTAAGAAACTTGAGATAAGTGAAGATATAAAAGAAGATTATCAAAATGATATTCAAGATTTAATCAATAAATATAATAAAATAGTAGATGAACATTTAAAAGAAAAAGAACAAGAATTAATGACTGTTTAAGAAGTACCAATGGTACTTTTTTAATTGCTTTTTCTTTTCTTATGTGTTAAAATAATGCTCCGTGGTGATTTTTATGAATAAAGCAGTACTTGATAAAAATTTTCAAAATTTAAAACAAGAAGAAAAAGAAAAAAAGTTAGTTGAGCAAATAGAAATTTACAATAAAAAATTTGAAGAAAGCGGAAATTCTGATAAATATACAAAAAGAAAATTAGAAGATTTAAATCTAGGATTGTCTTTTCAAAGAAAATATAAAAAATTTAAAGAAAGAGATAAATAATGGGAAGCAATATTGAAGAGTATTTTCAGACATTAAATAATGATGTCGTTAATGAAAAAATAATTGAATTAAGAGAATTAGAAGAAAAAAGAAGATTAATAGAAGAATCAACTTTTAATGTTAGTTGTAAAATAGCTGAATTAAAAACATATAATATTTATAGATTTTCAAAACAAAGTTATTATACTGATCTTATTTCAACTAAAACTAAACTTGATATCATATTAGCTAGAGTTCAAGGAGAAATTTTAGAAAAGAAATTAGAGTTATATGTTTTATGTTTAGAAGATCAACTTGGCGATGTTTTTAAAGTTTATAATAAAATATTTTTTCAAAATCAAATTACAAAGGAGAGAAACATAAATGAATAATATTGAAGAACTTACAAATGCAAAAGAAAAGTTAAAGGCATTAAATAAAACAATTAAGAATCTTGAAAGTAATATTGAAACTATGGTTAATGAATCAGAAGAAACTTCTGTAAATGAAGTGTGTGTAATGGCTTTAATTAAAAGTAGAAATGAATTAAACGAAAGAGCTGTTTCTTTAGCAAATGAAATATATAAAAAAGAAATTATAGATAAAATTACAAAGCATAAAAATAAAGGGTTTGTTTCAACTAAAAAATAGAAATTGAGAGGAAAACTAAGTAATGTATAGTAAAGAAACATTAGATAAAATTAATAAAGAATGTGGTTTAGAAATAAAGATAATGTTTGAAAAACTTAATACTTTAGAAGAAAAATTAAATATATTAAAAGATTCGATTCAAACTGTTGAAAAGAAAATGGAGGCTTCTAAGCCATTCATTCTTTTAAGTTTAGAACATGCTAATTATTATATGTCGCTCTCTGATACTATTACACAACTTAGATTATTACACTCTAATATTGAAAGTAAAATAGATAAAATAAAAATTGAAATTATTTCAAAAGCTGATGAAAATAACTTAAGTGAAATTAATAGAATATTTAATTTAAATGATAATCTTAGTTTTACAAATATTAGAAAAAAGAATAAATTAGTTGAAAATACAAATGAATAGTGTTAAAATTGTTTCAGTAGTTTTGAAGAAATAGTAATAAAAGCTTATATTTTAAAGAGAGCCTGTGGTTGGTGTAAACAGGTAAATATAATTTTATGAATTCACCTTCATTTAGACTATACGTAAAAAAGGCGTTAACTTTTAAAGATGCATGTAACTCATGAATTAAGGTGGTACCGCGGGTAAACTCGTCCTTAAGTCATGAGTTTTATTTATGGGAGGAAAAAATGAAAAAAGAATATATTATAAAAAATATGGAAGAGTTTAAAAATGAAAAAATAACAAATAAAAATGAACTTGAAAATATTAGGATAAAATATTTAGGAAAAAAAGGAATAGTTACTGAATATTCTAAAAACATGAAAAACTTATCTATAGAAGAAAAAAAAGAATATGGGAAAATTATTAATGAATTTAAAACATTAGTAACAAATAACTTAGATGAGCTAAAAGAAAAATTTGAGCAAGATGAAATAAATAAAAAGCTAATGGAAGAGTCAATTGATATTAGTTTACCTGCGACTAACGTTAATATTGGTGCACCTAATATTTTAGAAAAACTTATAGAAGATGTTGAAGAAGTTTGTATGAGTATGGGCTATGATGTAGTAGATGGACCTGAAATAGAAGAGGATAAATATAATTTTGAGATGCTTAATATCCCAAAAGGGCACCCTGCTAGAGACGCACAAGATACATTTTATATAAAAGATGATGAGCTTTTACTTAGAAGCCAAACTTCTCCAGTACAAGTTAGAACAATGTTAAAAGCAAAAGGAGAAAAGCCAGTTAGAGTAATTTGTCCTGGTAAAACATATAGAAGAGATGATGATGATGCTACACATTCACATCAATTTATGCAGATAGAGGGACTACTTGTAGATAAAAATATATCACTTTCTGATTTAAAGGGAACAATTGATGTAATTGTAAAAAAATTATTTGGAGAAAAGGTTGAAACACGTTTTAGACCAAGTTATTATCAATTTACTGAGCCATCTGTTGAAGTTGATATAAGTTGTTTTAAATGTAATAAAAAAGGATGTAATATTTGTAAAAACACTGGATATATTACAGTTGCTGGAGCTGGTATAGTACACCCTGATGTACTTAAAATGAGCGGGTATGATCCAAAGGTTTGGACAGGGTTTGCATTTGGTTTTGGAGCAGAAAGACTTGCAATGTTAAAATATGAAATTGAAGATATAAGAACTTTTTACAATACCGACTTAAGAGAAGTAAAAATATTTGATAGAGAGGAAATAAATAATGATTAATTTAGATTGGGTTAAAGATTATATTGATATAAGTGAAGAAGATTTAAAATCTCTTGCTGTAAAGATAACTGAAGCTGGTATTAATATTGAAAAAGTTATTACAAATCACATAGATAACTTAGTTATTGGTAAGATACTAAAGTGTAGTTCGCACCCTAATAGTGACCACTTAAACATTTGTATGGTGGATGTTGGTAGTGAAGTAGTGCAAATTGTTTGTGGGGCTAGCAATGTAAGAGATAATTTAAAAGTAATAGTTGCACTTCCAGGAGCAGTTTTACCAGGTAATTTTGTAATTAAGAAAAGCACTATTAGAGGTGAGGAATCAAATGGAATGATTTGTGCACTTTTTGAACTTGGTTTGGAAGAAAAAACTGAAGAAAATTATAATAGAGGAATTGAAGAACTAGATGATGATGCACCCGTTGGAAAAGATCCTCTTGTGTATCTAAATTTAACGCAAACATTGTATGAACTTGATATACATAAACATCGTAATAATGATTGCTATTATCATATTGGTTTTGCATATGAAATCGCTGCAATTATAAATAAAGAAGTAAAATTACCAGATGTTTCATATAATTCAAGTGGAGAAGATATTAATAATAGTTTTAAAGTTGATGTAAAAACTGATAAATGTAATTATTATCTTGCTAAAATGGTTAAGGATGTAAAAATAAAAGAATCTCCAGAATTTATTAAGAATAGACTTATCTCACTTGGAATGAGACCAATTAATAATGTAGTAGATATTTCAAATTATGTTATGTTAGAGTTTGGTCAACCTCTTCACTTTTTTGATAAGGATGCACTGGGTGATTACATTCTTGTAAGAGATGCTAAAGAAAATGAAAAAATTATAACTTTAGATAACAAAGAAAGGACGTTAAATCAAAGTGATATTGTTATAACAAATGGAAAAGAACCTGTTTGTATTGCTGGAGTAATGGGAGGACTTAATACTGAAGTAACTGAAAACACTAAAAACATCTTAATTGAAAGTGCAATTTTTGATTCGGTAAGTATACGTAATACAGCATCAAAACTAAATTTAAAAAGTGAGGCAAGTATAAGATATGGTAAAGGACTTAATTATGAGTATACTCTTATAGCACTTGATAGAGCGTGTCATTTGCTAGAAAAATATGCAGATGCAAAAATTGAAACAGGAACGGTTGTTTATGATAAAGTAGATAAAACAGAAAACATTGTTGAATTTTATCCAGAAGAAATTAATAAAATGCTAGGAATTACAATCGATAGTAAAGATATGGAGTTCGAACTTCATAGATTAGGATTTCCTTATAGTATAAAAGACAAAAAATTTACTGTTACAATTCCTAAAAGAAGAATAGATATAGATCCAAATGTAAATGATATCGCAGAAGAAATTGGAAGACTTTATGGATATCAAAACTTAGTTTCTACGTTACCTAAGGTTGAGACTAAAAAGGGAGAATATGCAAAAGATATAAAATATAGAAAAGTAATTTCTAAAAGACTTAGAGCACTTGGATTTAATGAGGTTAAAACATATACTTTAACTTCACCAAGCTTAAGCAATATGTTTGATTATGAGAAAAAAGAAAAAATAATTTTACCAAATCCATTAAGTGAAGATAAGAGTGTTATTAGAACTACTTTAATTCCATCTCTATTAAGTGTATATTCTTATAATAAAGCTCGTAAAGTAAATGATATAATGATTTATGAAATATCTAAAACATATGATAAAACTTTAGAAGAAGAACAAAAAATAGCGTTTTTAATGAAAGGAACTTATAATACAAACTCATTAAAACCAAAACAAAATTGTGATTTTTATCTTATGAAAGGTATGGTAGAAAATATATTAAATTTACTTGGTTTTGATAAAAGATACGACTTTAAAAAAGAAGTAATAACAGACTTGCATCCAGGAATATCAGCAAGCATTTTAATAGATAATAAAGAAGTAGGTATAATTGGAAGGGTGCATCCAAGTATAAATAAAGATGAAATTTATGTTTGTGAACTTTCACTTAATTCACTAATGAAAAGAGTAAAACCATTGAAATATCAAAAATCTTCAATTTATCCAGATATTGTAAAAGATGTTGCTTTTCTAATAGATGAGGACATTGAAAGTAGTAATATTACTAAAGAAATTAGAAAAAATGGTGGAGGTATATTAACTAATATAAATATATTTGATTTATACGTTGGAGAACATATTGAAAAAAATAAAAAATCTATTGCTTATAGTTTGACATTTAATAGTAGTGATAGAACTCTTACAGAGGAAGAAGTAGATGAAGTGTTTAGAAAAATAATAGACAAAGTAAGAAATAAATTTAATTGTGATATAAGAGATAAATAACCAGTTTAAAAACTGGTTATTTTATATTCTTTTTAATAATAAAAGGACATTTATTAATATTTATATATACTTTATCAAATATTTCTTCTTCCTCTCCTTTTAGTTTTTGAATTATTTTAGGATTTTTAGATTTAATTATAAATCTATTTTTTTCTAACACCTTTATTATTTCAAAATTATTATAAAACAATTTTATTTCTCTATTATTTATATCAACTTTAAAAATACTGCCTCTTAATTTAATTCTTTTTTTATCTTTCATATTTTTATAATCACTTTCAAATATTTTAATTGCTTTTTTAATATTAGAATGAGCATTTTTAATTATTAAGTTTGTAAGCATATAATCATTTGAATTAATATTATGTAATTTTCCAGTATTACTAAAGAGAAATATTTCTTTTCCATATGTTTTAAAAGGTATTTCTATTTTTAAAGCTTTTTCTTGATTAATGTATTTCAAAGAAAACTTTGCATTGTCTTCAAATTCATCTATTTTTTGAAGGTCATTAAATAATAATATTTTAATTTTATCTTTTTTTCTTTTTTCTTTCAAATAAATTTTAGAAATATCATTTAAATTTATTTTCTTTTTGTTCTTATTTTTTTTACTTAAAAGTTTATTAATATATTTTAAAATATCTTTATTATTCATCTTTGCACCTCCAAACTTTTAAGAGAATATTATATCATAAGTTTTATTTTAAATGCAAATTTTATTTTTACAAAAATTATAAAAAAACTTTGCGTTTTTAGATTAACTTCTGTATAATTAAATTAGAAAGAAGGTATAAAATGATTGGACTCATTATAGTAGGTGTTATAGTACTTATTATTATAATTTATTTTATAGCAACTTATAATAGTTTAGTTGGTATGAAAAACAGAGTAAAAGATGAATGGAGTCAAATTGATGTTGAATTAAAAAGAAGAGCTGACTTAATTCCAAATTTAATTGAAACTGTTAAAGGTTATGCTAAACACGAAAAAACAACTTTTGATAGTGTAGTTGAAGCTAGAAATAAAATGAATAACTCATCTTCTAAGGAAGAAGAAATTGAGGCAAATAACATGATTACTGATGCACTAAACAAGTTATTTGCTCTTAGTGAGGCTTATCCTGAATTAAAAGCAAATGAAAACTTTAATTCATTACAAGCTGATATGAGAGATACTGAAGATAAGATTGCATTAAGTAGAAGAATGTATAATGATACTGTTTTAACTTATAATAATAAAATTGAAATGTTTCCAAGTAATGTAATCGCAAAAATGTTTAAATTCAAACAAGAAATATTCTTTAATGCAGAAGAAAATGAAAAAGAAGTTCCAAAGGCAAAATTTTAAGCTTACTTATTGTAGGCTTTTTAAAAGTAGGTGAAGTTTATGAAAAAATATATTTTTAGTTTTATATGTTTGTTTATATTTTTATTATTTCCAAGTTTAAATATTAATGCAGTTAGTTCAAATAGAGTAGATTATACTATTAAGGACTATTTTGTTCAAAGTGATATTGATATTGCAGGGTCATTAAATGTAAAGGAATTAATAGTATTAGATGGAACATTTAATGGATATATTAGAGATATAAAATGGAAAAATGAAAAACTTAAAGAATTTACTGGAAAAGAAGAAGACTTTTATGGAAGTGATATTTATAATGCTACTGCAATTACAAATTTAAAAGTTGGAAAAGTAAATTTAGGAGACGAAATTGAATTTAATGATATGTTTAACAAAGTTACATATTTTGAAGAAGGAAAAAATTTAAAAAATGGAACAAAAGGAAAGTATGAATATACTAAGAATGAAAATGAAGCAAGCATTAAGATATTTGATGAATCTGAGGATAAAATAGTTGGCTTTTATCTAGAATATACTGTTCCAAATGTTGCAGTTAAACATAATGATGTAGCAGAATTTTACTATAATTTTATTGGTGAAGATTTTGATGATAAAATACAAAATGTTGAGGTTAGAACATTTTTCCCAGATGCAGCAAGTGATGATTATAAAGTATGGGCTCATGGACCGCTTAATGGAACTATAAATAAAATTGAGGGTAATTTAGGTTCTGTTCTTAAGTGTACTAACTTACCAGCTAACACTCCAGTTGATGTAAGAATGACTTATGATTTAGATTTGTTTCCAATAAGTATTAATAAAAACACAAATATTGACGCTCTTGATAAAATAATGAAAGTAGAAAAAGAAAGAGCTGATACAGCAAATGCTAAAAGAAATGCTGCTTCACTTGCAGTAAACATACTTGTTATAACTTCTATTGTATATATTGTTTTACTTTTAGTAATTGGAGTATTTATTTACTTTAAATATGATAAAGAACTAAAAAGTAAGTTTAAAAATAAATATTATAGAGAAATTATAAAAGATTATCCTGTAGAAGTAGTAGAATATTTAATGAATGGTAGAATTTCTAAAAATTCACTTACAGCGAGTATATTAAATTTAATAGAAAAGAAAAAAATAGAAGTAGTTGAAACTAAAAATAAAAAAGACTATATTTTAAAACTAGTAAATGAAAAAGGCTTAAGTAAATCAGAAGAAAAATTAGTCTCATTGTTATTTGAAGTTTATGGAAAAAATAAACAAGTTTCTACTAGTACACTTAAAAAAACACAAAAAGACCCAATGAAAATATCAGTTGCATATAATGATTGGGAAAATGAAGTACTAGCAACCGCTTATAAACAAAACTTCTATTTTGATGAAAATAAATTTAAAATGGTAGGAGTAATGTACGGAATAATTGGTTTCATATTATTTATACTAAATTTAGCTTTAAAAATTAATTCTATAATTCCAATAATTGCATTTATTGTTACAATAATTTTCATAATATATATCTTCACATTAAAGAAAAGAACTTATAAAGGAAATGAAGATTATCACAAATGGAAGGCATTTAAAAACTTTCTTAAAGATTTTGGAAGATTTGAAGAAAAGGAATTACCTGAGATTAAGTTATGGGGTAAATATCTTGTTTATGCATCTGTCTTTGGTATAGCTGATGAAGTAAGAAAATCAATGAAGATTAAGCTTGAACAAATTAATCCCAATTATGTTAATTTATACCCAGATACTATGTTTAATTATTTATTATTTACAAATTTTACAACAAACATAAATACATCTGCTGGTAACGTGCTTTCACAATCTCAAATAGCTAATACAACCTACTCAAGTGGAAGTGGAGTAGGTGGAGGCTTCTCTAGTGGAGGTGGCTTCGGCGGAGGCGGCGGTGGAGGCCGTGGCTTCTAAAAGAAAAAAATATATTAATTAAAGAGGGAATATATGAAATTTACTAAAAAAGACATATTAAATGTATCAGCATTATTATTAATATATATATTTATAATATTGTTTTTAAAGGAAAAAGGACTAATTTATGGTTCTAATGTTGATTGGATAAATCAACACTATCTTTTTGCTGATTATTTTAGAAATCTTTTTTATGATACTCATGAGGTTATTTCCTCTTTTTCAATGCATCTTGGTGCTGGACAAAACATATTTAACTTTGCATATTATGGTTATTTAAGCCCAGTTATTTTAGTATCTTTCTTATTTCCGTTTATATCAATGGAAATATTTTTGGGGTTAATAATGACGTTACTTATACTTTTAAGTATTATTTTTATGTATAAATGGCTTAGAAATAATGATTATAATGAAAATATAAGTTTTCTTACAACGTTTGTGTTTTTATCCTCTTCACCAATTATATTTCACACACATAGACATATTATGTTTGTAAGTTATATTCCAGCACTTATAATCGGTTTTATACTTATTGATAAATATTTTAAGACAAATAAAAAATATTTACTTAGTATAGTAGTAGCTTATATTATAATGTCTAGTTATTTTTATAGTATTAGTTCACTTATTTCATTAGCTCTTTATGCAACTTATAAGTATTTAAAATTAAATAAATTTAAATTTAAAGAATTTAAAAACATTGTTATAGATTTATTAAAACCAGTTATTCTTGGAATTGCTGCGGGAGCTGTTATTTTACTTCCAGTATTTAGTATTATTTTAAAAGGTAGAATTGGGGTTAAATCCTCATATGGGTTATTTGAATTACTTCCAAGTGCTAGAATTGATGTGTTTTTATATAACGCATATTCTCTTGGATTTACCGCATTTTTTATAATTGTTCTTTCATGTATGTTTTTTAATAAAAAAAGAGAAAATAAGTTTTTATTATTTTCAACATTATTACTATTATTTTTCCCAGTTATAGTATATTTACTAAATGGAGCTTTATATATAAATGGAAAAGTTTTAATACCATTTATACCACTTATTTGTATTTTATATGCAGAATTCTTTAAAGATTTTCTTTCAAATAAAATAAGAACAAAAAAATTTTTAATTCCTTTTATTCTTATTATAGCTTTTATATTTCTTACAGAAACTTATGAGCAAGAACAATATTTTTATATAGGTTTTTGTATAGACTTAATAATAACAACTATCTTGTTTTTAATCGCAAATAAATACAATAAATATATTTTTATAATTCCTATTTTTTGTTTAATGTTGTGTTTTACTTTGTTTTTTAATAAAACAGATGAATTTGTATTAAAGAGTAGATTTTTATATGATTATAGTTATGAAAAGGAATTTCTAATTAATGAAACAATTAAAAAAGATAAAACATTTTATAGGTTTGCAAACACAACAGATAATCATGATACAGTAAATAAAATATACAACAAAAACTATTATACCGCAGCAATATATTCTTCTACTTATAATAATTATTATAATAGGTTTTTCTTTAAAGAATTTGATAATGAAAACCCATATAGAAATACAGGACTACAATATTCTACTAAAAATATAATGTATGATATTTTAATGGGAAACAAATATAAACTTTCTACATTTAAAGATAGTAGTTTATTAGAAGAAGTAGAAACAAATAAAAATTATAGTATATATAAAAATAATTATGTATATTCTATTGGATATGCTACTGATAAAAATATGAATATAAATGATTATGAAAAGTTAGACTATCCATATAATACAGAGGCTTTACTTGTTTCTTCCATATCAAAAGATAAAACAAATTTTGATTATAATACAAAAATAGAAAAACTAAATTGGAATTTTGATACTTTTAATATTAAAAATGAAAACGGTGTTGTAAAATTTAAAAATAAAAAAGAGGAAATTAAAAGATTATATCTTCCAGAAACTATAAAAAATAAGGCTTTAATAATATCATTTGAAATGAAAAAAGAAGAGAGCTGTGAAGTAGGAGATACATACATAAAAATTGATGGAGTTAAAAATAAACTTACTTGTAGTGATTGGAAATATAAAAATGATAATCATACATTTAATTATGTTTTATCAAGTAAGAATGAAATAAATTCCCTTAAACTTACTATTTCTAAGGGAAGTTTTGAAATAGAAGATATTAATTTTTATACAATTGATTTTGATTATTTAAAAAACTTAAATAATAATATTGATAGATTAAATGTAAAAAGAGAAGATATAAAACAAGATGGTTTTACTGGAAGTATTAATGTTAAAAAAGACTCAAAGTTTATTTTAACTATACCATATGATGAAAACTTTATTATAAAAGTTGATGGCAAAAAGCAAAAAATAGAAAAAGTAAATAAGAGTTTTATTGGATTTAATATAAAAAAAGGTTATCATAATGTAGAGGTTACATATTTTAATAAGAGTTTATTTATTGGAAAAATTATAACAATAATTAGTTATTTATTAATAATAATCTTTTTAATAAGGGAAAAAGTAAAAAAATCCAAGAATTAACTTAGATTTTTTGTTTTTATGGTTGTAATTTTTTAGAAAAATCATTTGTTTTTTTAGCTACTCTTAAAACTTTATCATTACTAATTGCAAGATTAATATCTTTACATAGCTTTTTAAATTCAAAACTTTCTGGATCTAAATTTATTTTACTAATTTCAATTTCATCAGTTTTAATAAATTTTAATTTTTCTAATATTTCTGTAGAAAAATAATAAAAATCCTTGTAAGTATTTTTAATAAATATAGTAGAAATTGAAGGATCCATTTTTTCTTGAATATTTTTGATTTCCTTTAAAACATTTTTACTATCATTTATAAGTTTTAATAAATTTATACTTTCTTTATCATTGTTTAATATATTTTCTAATATTCTTTTAGAATAATTGTATAAAAAATCAATATATAAAACGTATTCGCCTGAAGTAAACGCAGTAGCATATTTCTTTGGTGCTTTTTCGTTTATAAATTTTATGTCTTTAATTATTCTTTTATCTGAAATATCATTATAAAGGTGTTCAAGAAAGTTCCTATTCATTTCTAGCTTATTTGTAATTAATTTATTTTCTTTTGTAATAAGTAACATAAAAAACCTCCCATAAAAAAATATAACTAAAAACATCTTTATTGTCAACAATAGTATAATTTTATGTTATAATTGATAAAAGAGGTGGATTATGTTTGATAAGTTTGTACCAGATATATATGCTAAAAGCATATTTTTAATAAATTATAAAAAGCTTAGAAAAAGCGGAATTAAATGTTTGTTATTTGATTTAAATAATACAATTGCTCCAAATTCAGTTAAAACCCCATCCAAAAAAACAATTGATTTATTTGAGGAACTTAAAGACTATGGTTTTAAAATAATTATAATGTCTAATACTCCTAAATATAGAGTAGAACCTTTTAAAAATAAATTAAATGTAGATGCTGCGGCTTTTTGCTTAAAACCAAAAAAAGAAAAATATTTAAAAATAATGAAAATTTATAACTTTAAACCAGAAGAAATATGTGCGATTGGAGACCAATTATTAACGGATATATATGGCGCTAATAGGTTAGATATTACTTCACTTTTAGTTAATCCAATTAGTCCAAAAGATAATTTTACAACTTTTATAAATAGATATGTTGAAAGATATATAATGAAAAAACTACATAAAAAGGATTTATTTACAAAGGGGGAATATTATGAATAAAAAATGTGTTGGATGTGGGAGTTTACTACAAAGCAAGTATCCAGACAAAGACGGGTATATTAATGAAGAACTTATAAATGATGCAAAATATTGTAAAAGATGTTTTAAGATAAAAAATTATGGTGAGTATACAGTTATTACTGAAAAAATTGAATTTGATAAAATTATTAAAGATATAAATAATACTGAAAGTTTAGTAGTTTTTTTAGTTGATATTTTAAATATAAATCAAGATGCAATAAAATTTTTAAAAAAATTTAAAAATGAAAAACTAATAGTAATAACAAAACGTGATGTAATCCCAAAAAGTGTTAAAGATAATAAAATAATAAACTATTTTAATGAAAATTTTTATAGAACAGATAATATCATTTCTGTAAGTAGTTATAAAAATAAAAATATTGATGAATTTTTAAATAAAATTAGAAATTTAAATTATAAAAAAGTATATATTGTTGGACTAACTAATAGTGGTAAATCAACTTTTATTAATGCAATATTAAAAAGTATTGGAAAAGAACCTATTATTACCACTAGTGCACTTCCAAATACAACAATTAATTATATTGAAATAAAAATAAATGAAGATATAACTATAATTGATACCCCAGGTTTTGTACTTGAAAACTCTATATATAATTATATTTCATTTAATGAAGTAAAAAAAATTACTCCAACAAAAGAACTTAAAGTTAAAACTTATCAAATTAAACCAGAAGAAACAATATTTGTAGATGGTCTTTTTAGAATAGATTATTTATCAAAACATAAAAACAGTTTTAGTTTTTATATGAATAATAATTTAAATTTTAATAGAATGAAAATAAAAACAAGAGATACTTTAAAAGCACTACCTAAGAAAAATTTACATCTTAATTCAAATGAAGATATTGTAATAAATGGACTTGGTTTCATAAAAGTAATAAAAGAATGTGATGTTGTTATTTATACATTAGATGAAAGTTTAATAAGTACACGAAAAAGTATGATTTAAAAATAATGTTTGGTAATTCAATTGGAGATCCACTCACTAAAATGTATATAAGAAAAATTATAATAGAGGAATTATAAAAAAATAAAATTTATACAACTTTTA
>JABLTK010104575.1_pt1 | contig 14090 bp, 10 predicted proteins | sample 7160131 | NCBI WGS metagenome assembly JABLTK01 (sample SAMN14651221, study PRJNA627086) | human gut metagenome | isolation source: feces | host: Homo sapiens
ACACCTCTTATCTGCGTAATATAATCCCCTAATCGCACCCTTTCGCACCCAGAGAACATCTCTATAAATTGAGACTTAACGAGGTCATCAGTGGCAGAAATGAGCCTTTTATATGCCTCTATGGTATCATTTGTTGCCCATAATACAGCCGCGAGACGCTTTTGTTCCTCCAAATTTGGTAATTCAAACTCCAATTCCTTCAAATCACGCCAGTTAATTGTCGGGGAAAGCGACCCGACGGATATTTTGATCGCAGCATCTAAAAAATAATCCGAGCTTATAAACAGCGGGAAAAAGTCTTTATCAACGACTTCTTCTCTCGGCCGTAAGACCATTCCATGTGCGGAAAAGATACCGTCAAAAGGAGCAACGGCAACCTTCTTTTGGTAGGCTCGTCTTTTCCCAAAAAGAACATCGCCTTTCCGCATGACAAGTTTTTCTCCGATAGGCGCAACATCCGATCCATATCGAGTCACTTTAAGACACCCAGAGTCCAAATGTTCCAACCCAAGGTATGTAAAACGGTCTTCTTCAACAGGTTTCTTTTTTTCAGTCGAGTTAATCGCAATCTGTTCAAATCTATACTTCGCCATTATGCACACCTCCCTGTCGTAGAGGTTTTATCTGTCATTTTTTGCCCGATAAATTGAGATTTCACGAGTTCGTCCGTAGCAAAAATGAGCTTTTGGTATGTTTTTTTTGTTTCATCCATCGCCCAAAGTATATCTGCAAGTTCCTTTTGTTTGCTTAATTCGGGCAATTCAAACTCGTAATTTTGTAAATGTTCCCATTTTACACGAGGAGAAAGCGATCCTGCCGATTTTCCTACTGCGTAATCAAACAAAGCGTCATTTTGGATGATAAATGGAAGTAGTTCCGGCAGTATTTTGTCCGGGAGAGCCTCGATTACAGTAATATCGCCCGAACATATACCATCAAATGGAGCAACTGCTGCCTTTTTTAAATAGGCTCTGCGACGCCCAAATAGTACATTTCCTTTACGAAACACTTTTGAAAATGTATTATCACTCCCTTCGTCCCAATTCGAAAGTGTAATCTCTTCCGGAGTTAAATGCTCCAGCCCCACTATTGGATACCCGTTCTTGTTATTTTTACAAGTTTCCTTATGTTCGACTGCTACATCGCCAAGTCTTACTTTACTCATTCGAGGTATCCTCCTTTTTCAGTAGTCTGTTTAGTTTTTCATAGCTTAACTTCATAACGTCTGAAGATGCTCTCCAACCATCATATCGCTCTTGCAATGTCCGATTATCGATTTTGTTTTCTTCTCCCGTCGATTTTACATACAACGGAATGCTTAATGAATAGTTATTGTCGGCTACATCTTGTATCGTCGCTTTGCAGGCAAAGCCGGGAATGCTCTCATACCCATTGTAAGCATCGGCAATTTTTTTGATATGCTTTTCTTCAAGGTAACTTTGAGCATTTTTTCTTTCAACTTCATCTATTGCGTTGATAAAGAGAATTTGGCCTCTCCGCTCTACTGATTTCGACATCCGGCATATCATAATACACGCTTCCATTGGCGAGTTATAGAACAAATTCGGACCAAGGCCTATAATGCACTCAACAACATCGCTCCGCACCAATTTTTCTCTCATTGCACTTTCTTCGTTTCTAAAGAGAACGCCGTGCGGGAAAAGAATAGCACATCGTCCAGTATCGCGTTTCATGCTTGCGATTATGTGTTGTAAAAATGCATAATCTGCGCGTCCCTGTGGTGGGACACCCAAAAAATTGCGCCCATATTTATCGCTTTCAAAAGCACTTCTATTCCATTGACTTATTGAGTACGGTGGATTTGCAAGGACCAAATCAAACTGTTTTAATTTGCCGTTTTCGACAAAAGCCGGTGCAGCAAGGGTATCTCCATTTACAATATTGAAGTCTTTAACCCCATGTAAAAACAGGTTCATTTTACCAATGGCCGATGTAAGCGAATTGATTTCTTGCCCATAAACAGATACATTGCGCCATTCTTTGCCTTGTTCTTTTAGATAAGCAATAGCAGAAATAAGCATTCCGGCACTACCACATGTCGGATCGTATATGGATTCGCCGGACTCTGGCTTCAGCATCTCGGTCATTAAATGCACGACGGTACGGTTGGTATAGAACTCCTGTGCTGTATGTCCGCTGTCATCAGCGAATTTTTTAATCAGGTATTCGTACCCTTGTCCAAGTTCGTCTTCGGGACAGTTTTCGATCGACAGCGTTTTTGAACTAAAGTGTTCCAATAAATCCTTTAACAGTCTATCTGGCAAACGGTTTTTATTTGTCCATGCTCCATCGCCAAAAATACCTTGAAGTTTGTCAGAGTTTGCACTTTCGACTTTCCGGAAAGCTTCGACAATTGCAACACCGACATTTTCGGAAACCGAACGAACGTCATTCCAGTGATAGCCCTTCGGAACTACGAATGTGTGTAGTTCACTCTCATCAAACTCGGCAGCGTCTTCTCCGTATTCTTTTATGGCGTTCTGCGTTTCTTCGTCGTAAACGTCACATATACGCTTAAAAAACAGCAAGGGAAAGATATACTGCTTGTAAGCACCCGCATCGATATTCGTCCTTAACAATACGGCAGAGTTCCATAAATATGATTGTAATTCCTCTATTGTAATACGCTTACTCATTTATGTACCCTCCGTCGACCAAGAGTTTTCTCATCTTTTCTTCGGCCGAAATCATTTCATCATAGGCTTCGAAATACTTTCTGCGCACTTCGGCAGGAGAGACAGTCTCTTGTTCTCTTTTGTCAATGTAGTTATTGATTGCCAAAGAATAGTCCTTTTCCTTGATTTGAGGAATTGTAACTATTTTGACTTTTTCAATCACGTCTTCGTAGCCCTTATATAACGCGAAAACTTTGTTTATATCATTTTCGGTCATAATGTTTTGAGCCCTTTGCGGCGTGTATATGTCAGATGCATCTATCATACAAATTCTTCCACGATGTCCGACTTCCTTGTTATTGTTTAAGAACAAAATACACGCAGATACCCCTGTTGAATAAAACACACCACTCGTTAGCGTAATAATGCACTCCAATTTGTCGGATTCAACCAACTGTCTACGGATATCTCCTTCTTTACCATTTCTAAACAAAACACCCTGCGGAAGAACAACTGCGCATCGTCCCGTCTTTGGGTTCATTGATTTGACCATATGCTGCAGCCATGCATAATCGCCATTTGAATCGGTTGGACATCCCCACATATTCCTGCCGTAAATATCGCTACTAAATTGTTCCGCTCCCCAGTTTTTTAGGGAAAACGGAGGATTTGCAACGACACAATCAAAAGTCTGCAATGAGCCACGTTCCAAATAGTTGGGAGAACGCAAGGTATCACCTTGAGTTACTTTGAAGTCCTTTGCACCGTGCAAAAACAAATTCATACGAGCTATTGCGGATGTTGCGAGATTTTTCTCTTGGCCGTATATCCTACCATATGTTCGCTTATCGCCTTTCATATAGCGAATGGCTTCAATAAGCATCCCACCTGTTCCACAAGCAGGGTCATACACGGATTCTCCCGCTTGCGGAGCCATTAACATGACCAATAGTTTAACGATAGAACGCGGCGTATAAAATTCTCCCGCGTTTTTCTTCGACATGTCAGCAAATTTCTTTATCAAAAACTCATAACTGTCGCCCATAACATCTGCCGAATAGTTGTTATTCCCTACTTTTATCTTCGACATATGTTCGATTAAATCTTTTAATCGCTCATCGGAAAGTTTTGTTTTATCAGTCCAGTTGGCATCATCGAAACTACTAAAAACACCACTCAATGTATCCGGGTTGGCCCGTTCTATGCCATTCATGGCGTTTACTATTGCAACGCCGACATTCTCGCTTACCTCACGCACATCTTTCCAATGACATCCCTCCGGAATAACAAACCTGTGATTTTCAGGAAAACTCGCATATTCTTCATCGCCACCGGACTCTTCAAGTGCTGCTTGTGTTTCTTCATCATAAACGTCAGACAGCCTCTTAAAAAACAAAATCGGGGTCACATAACTCTTATATTCATCCTGATTTATAGGGCCTCGCAAAATATTGCAAGCTTCAAAAAGATGTCCGAATAATTTCTGACTCGTTGTTTCTTCTGCGTCTTGTGATTGCGCTTGCACTTCAGCATCAACGACGTCCGCCGCAGATTCAATCATCGTTTCTCTTCCTCCTATTTTTACTTTGCTCCCTTTTATCGATTGTATTGACACACTAACATCTTCATGGAGCATCTCTGTTTTGGTTTGGTATTTATTTTCAAATTCGACCAGTATTTTCAAAAGCCGTTCGTCCAAAAAAGTCAAGGCCAACTTCCGAGTGGAAGCAGGAACACCATAATAAGCTTCTGCAATCGCCCCAGTAATAGCGGCAATAGTATCGCTATCCCCTCCTATTGAAACGGCATTTCTTATGGCGTCCTCAAACGATATAGATTCAAAGAAGGCTTCTAACGCCTGTGGTACAGTATCTTGGCAAGTTTCATTAAAAGTGTAGGTTTCTCGAATGGAATCGATTGTAAACCCAATTGGGTAATAGTTCTTGCGAATGTAGTCCTGTATTTCAATTAAACTGTGTCCTGTCCTCGCAAGAAATACAGCTACTGCAACAGCCTCTGCACCTTTTAGTCCCTCTGGATGATTGTGAGAAACTTTTGTAACGGCATTAGATAGTTCTTTTACTTCTTCAAGGCTATTGGCTACATAAGCACAGCTACTGACGCGCATTGCCGCGCCATTACCATAACTATTGTAAGGTTGCGGATTATCCGAAAACACCCAGTTGAAAAAGGCTCCGCCGTACCCTGAATCGGGATACTGGCGACCTATGTTCTGCATTGATTTGACTACCTGCTCCGAAAGCTTTGAAAAATCATTGTTTATCCGAAGGAAAGCATCACATATTGCAAGGCTCATGACACTGTCATCTGTAAAAAAGCATGAATGCGGCAACAGGTCAAAATCTTTTGACCTGTGATTATTCCACTCGAATCTTGAGCCTACGATATCTCCAATTATTGCTCCTATCATTTATGACTCCCAAATCAATAGTACTGTTCAATATAGCTGTATGCCTTATCGAACACATCTTTATCTTTAATCTTATACTTTATCCAAACGATACTACGCAGCGCTTTCTTCACTTCCTGTTTGCCGGCGGTCGTACTTTGCCATCCGGGGAAACGAACAAGTTTAACTATGCTGTCGATATCTGCGACTATTCGTTCGACTATAACCGGAGTGTTTTTATTTTTTACGCCATTAAACAACTCTGTTAGCGCTGCTATTCCTTTGTCGATTTCTTTTTCGGGAACCACTTCCTTTTCGGCTTGGGCCGCCTCTTTTGCCAATTCGAGCAACAGTTTAAGGAACTCTATGCTTGTAATCAACCCTTGTTCGTGCTTTTCGCGTAGAGCCTCTAATTTTTCCCCAAGTTTCATAAATTTGGGGTCATTCGCATGATTAAGGATTTTTGCCACCAAATTTATCTCAACTTTTTTCGTTGACTTATTTAAGTCCTTTTGTTTCTCCAAAAATTCATCTATCAAATCGGCATCCATCGATAATATGTCCATATCTTCGTCCGCTTCTCCAACGGTCAAATTTTGATGGACAAGTTCGATTGTCTTTGCTCCAAGAGAAGCCCAAATCAGACCACCGCGGCCATCGGTTGGTTTCACGGATTCATAGACGCGAGACAACCACTGATAGTCTTCCTTAAACGTATTTAAGAAATAATCCGGCGATAAAGCATCCCATGCGCGATTTAATACTCGATAATCGGCAGCAAAAGCATCTTTTTCTTTGTTGGTCGGCAAACAGTTTTGTGCAGCCATAAGGCCTTCCCAACCTTCAACAGTTCTATCAACGCCAATAAAATACTGCAAACATTTTTTCAATAAAATCGGCAGTTTCTTTTTGATATCTTCGATGTTTGTAATAATTCGGCGCATGCTATTTTCATCGAAGTCCAATGCTTTTGCAACATCGTCGAAAATTCCTATATAATCTACTATGAGCCCGTGCGTTTTCCCTTGATCGTATGTACGATTTGTCCGACAGATTGCTTGAAGCAATGTATGGTCTTTCATTGGTTTGTCCAAATACATTGCTTGAAGTATCGGTGCGTCAAAGCCTGTAAGTAATTTAGATGTTACAATTACAAGTTTTAAGGGCGAATGCGGGTCTCTGAAATAGTCAAGGACTTTCGCTTCGGCATCTCTATCCCTGCGATACTTTTTATATCTGTCTTCCTTGTCATTGTTAGTATCCATGACAATAGTAGTTGATTCCTCGCCAAGCAAATCGTCCAAGCACTTTTTGTACATAAGACAGCACTCTCTATCGAAAACAACAACCTGTCCCTTATAGCCATTAGGCTCTATTTTTTCTATATAATGCTTTGCAATATGTTCGCAAACCTTTTGAATACGAGCGGGGTTATACATTATCGCTTTCATGTTTACTCTCCGCGATAATTCCGACTTCTCCTCTTTTGTCAAACCCGCCTCTTCTGTCATTATCTCAAACTCTTTGTCGAGTTTATCTTTGTCAACGTGCAGTTCTACAGGTACTGGTTCAAAATGCAATGGTAATGTCGCACCGTCTCGAATAGAGTCCGAAAAAGAATACTTACTCATATATCCACTCCGATCCTCTTCTGCACCGAATGTGGCAAATGTATTCTTGTCAACACGGTTTATTGGTGTACCAGTAAGGCCAAAGAAAAATGCATTTGGTAACGCCATACGCATTTTTTCACCCAAATCGCCTTCTTGAGTTCTATGCGCCTCGTCGACCATTACTATAATGTTATCTCTCGCATTCAGTTCTCCGTTTACTTCTCCAAATTTGAATATTGTTGTAATCAATATTTTCCGCATGTCGCCACGGAAGAATTTTACAAGTTCCTCCTTGGTAGATGCACTTGTTAGATTTGGTATGTCCGAAGCATTAAATGTAGCAGTAATCTGTGTTTCAAGGTCAATTCTATCATCAACAATAACCACTGTTGGATTCTTAAGTTCTGGAATCATTCGAAGTTTTTGAGCCGCAAATACCATTAACAATGATTTACCCGATCCTTGGAAGTGCCAAATAAGTCCTTTCTTGGGATATCCAGCAACTACACGATCAACAATTAAATTTGCCCCTTCAAACTGCTGATATCGGCAGATAATTTTATACTTTCTGTACTTTTTATCGGTGGCAAACATTGTAAAAAACTGAAAGATGTCCATAACGTGTTCTGGTGTAAGCATATCTTTAATGCTTATTTGAACATCTGCGAGAGTTCCCTCTTCTTTATGCGATGCAGTATGCCACGGTCCCCACATATTTATAGGCATGTTAATCGAACCGTATCTATAGCACTTACCCTCTGTCGCAAAGTTTAAGACATTAGTTACGAACATCGATGGAATGCTCTTTTCGTATGCAGATATATCTCCCGCTGCATCCAACCAAGTAATAGCACTTCTAACTGGAGTTTTTAATTCTCCAATAACCATCGGAAAGCCATTGATCAAAAGGACAATATCAAGACGTTTTCCGCCCTCGGCTTGTGGATAAACCCATTGATTGGTAATAACATATTCGTTTTTGGCGAGCTCTTCTTTCGTCATCGTTCCAAAAAAGCGAATAGGAATCATCCTTCCGTTTTCACCAAACGGATAGGAATTTTCCTCAAACATCATCTTTTTAAATAACTCATTTTGAGTTACGAGATTATGCGGTTGAACAGATAAAATCAATGTACGGAGCTTATAAATAACCTCGTCCGCACGGCTTGGCTCGGCCTTTATTTCGGGGTTCAATCTGATTAAAGCTTCTTTTACCATTGGCTCAACCAATACATCAGAATAATCCCTTGGCAACTCTTCAGCCGGAATGTATGTCCACCCATTGTTTCCCAAAGTCGAAACAATCATTTGTTCTATTGTGTTATCTTCATTGAAAGTACTCATCTTTATCTCCTCAATCGTCGAACCTTATTCCTTTTTCCTTGCACAAAGCATTAAAACTCTCAAGAGTAGAAAAACTCGGCACTGCGTGTCCCTTTTCCAATCTATTAACCGTTGAAAATGAAACACCAAGCAACATGGCAAATTTTTCTTGGGTTAAATGTAGCGTTTTCCGTGTATATTTGATTTTTTCCGCTATCGTCATCACTCAAACCTCCGAGTAATACTCTTCTTATATTATAGCACGAACGCTATAAAATTACAAGTGAGTTTTAGGCTTCGTAAAGCCGTTTGATGACTTTTTTGCACACAAAAATCACCAAAATAACGACTATGGTAGGAACACCCAAGTAAAGTGCGACCATTCCCGCAGGCGTAAAATACCCCCTCACTTTCTTAATTTCGAGAATTGCGGGCAAATTATCCCATAGAGCCATACCGAATGCTTTCAGCATTTCCCAAAAGGCTTGCCATAAAACCGTTATTATCTCAATAAAAATCTTCAATTTTCCTCCTTGATATCAGCATAGGTCGTGTATAGCATCATCAATGTGTGATAATACATATCTTCGTATGTTTCTATCACACCATCTCCAATGCTCAATTGTCTCCAATCGGCATCTCGGTCGGCAACCAGTTTGTGATGCCAAAATGCCAAGCAACCGCTTGTAATGAACCTCATTATCCAAAAACATAGTATTGGCTCATGGCAACTGCCCGCTCCCACCAAACTGTCTATAACTGTAAACGGCGGAATGTGCGGCAGTTTTTCTGGCGAGTCTTTCGTATCGTCTTGATCACGAAGAACAAATTCCAAGTATCTATCCATGTAAAGAGTTAAGTCCGCTTTGAAGTCAGGGAATGCCTTTGCGAGCGACTCATTAAGCCTTGGTATCTCGAAAATGTGAGGATTGTAATCATCCACCTCCATCTCCCTGTAATAATCAAGCGCTCTGTGGAAATACTTTCCTCCCTCATAAAGCCATGACCGTTCCCACAATTCGGTTTCTAATGCCTGCTTATCGAAGGCATCGAGACATTTGTCAAGAACGCTCTTATCCTTAATTAGTCCAATCGGAATGTTTTGGTGGCGCAGTATTTCAATTTGGATTTCTTCCGTACACCTATTGAAACGGTTGTATATTTGCCGTTTGTTTGCCGCATACGGTGATACCGCATTAGCAAACACGCATAAAGGCAAATAATCAATCTCCGACTGATTGTCTATCACAAACTCTTTGACTTGCTGCTGTATTGCTTCCGCATGCTGTCTTTTTGCCCTTTTCGTTTCTACACGAGCAATCACAACCGATACCGCAACCGTTGCTATTAACGACATTACCCCTATTACAATCTGAATAATATCAGCCGCCGTCATCTCATTCATCCTCCCCTTTTAACCGATTGTATCCCTCTGTAAGTGAGTGAATATACTCAACTACTTTTTCCACCACTTCGTTCGGACCGACCACTTGCAGTTTATCTCCGAACGACAAGCACCACCCGTAGAATGTCGGACTCAACTGCACCGCCGCTTTGAAACGCAGTTTCCCGTTCTCGTCCGGGGTGATCTCCACCTTGTCTCCAAAGATATCAAATATCGGATCTAAAATGCTCGCATCGGCTTGGAACTCTACCAACTGTTCTTCGCCTTGGAACATTCCAAACAAGGTCTTTTTGTGCCTTTTCAAATCGATCGGCTCGCCTTTATATACGTCTATAGGTTGATTAACGACCATTTCGACACGGTCCATTCGGTCTATGCGATAATGTACCACGCCCTCAAATCTTCCGTAGTAGCATATCAGGTAGTAGTTGTCATCGTCATAAATCGTGGCAAGCGGATTGACGAAGTATCTCTTCCCGTTTCGCCTATATACCCGCTCGTGCTTTGAGTTGAAGTCGAAGTATTCAAACGAAACTTTCTTGTTATTCTCTATCGCCAAGTTGATTTCACTTATCGAATAGAAGATGCTTTCGTTCGCGCTCTTTGTAGTATTGAATTTTACAATATTGCTCCGCAAGAGTTCCGCACGGTGGCTACCGCCAAGGTCGGCTATTTTATCCAATAGGACCTCGGTTTTGTTCGGTGTAATAAAACTCGATGCCTGCACCGCATCCATAAGAATGCGAAGTTCCGGGACGTCAAAGCTGCGGTCCACCACACAATACTTATTAGGCTTGCCGGGCGATTTATCGCAAAGCACTTCGTACCCGAAATCATTGAGAACGTCAATATCTCCATACAGCGTTCGTCTGTCGCACTCTATGCCCATAGCAGCAAGTTTGGACAGTATTTCCGTGGACTCTATGTAATGGTCTTCGTCCGAATCTTGACGCAGAATCTCAAGTATTTTGACCAACTTGATTTTGTAAGCCCTCTCCTGTCTCATAAACCGCTACCTCTATACCTCTCCATTTTAATTAACTATATTATACCATATTTCTATACGAATGTAAAGAGCAGGCTGTACCATTTATGCGACACCTTTGTATTTGTGTAAAAAAGGAGCGGCTTCCTTTTCGAAAACCACTCCCCGCGGAGATTAGTCCGCTTTCTTGTTGTAAACCATGTTTGCTTTTGTCAGATCATAAATGATAGCCTTTTCTTCGGGAACGAAGATACCATTCATCTTGCGCGATGCACCATCGCCCCACTGCATAAGCTGCACAATCGTTGCGTGCGCGGCTTTGAATGCCACATTGATGACCGACTTTTTGCCCGATTCGGACGGCTCCGATACTTTGAATTCAATCGAGTTCGCGTCCTGTTCGTCCGTTGCCTGTATAGCAAACTTTTTGTTGTCTGCATCGATAAGCATTTGGATGTACTTTGGATAGCCAAGTTCGGCTGCGGTGTCCGCATTGAATTTGAAGTATTTGTTGGTGACCGTAACGGTCGATTCACTGGTGTTGCCATAGACGCTGATTACTTTGAAACCTTTTAACATTTTTGTTTTCTCCTTGATTTTTGTTTTTTAGAAATTTCTTTAAGTTGTTCGATGTCTATCTTTTCAACAGCGGACGGGATAGGAACGAAGCCTGTCAAAAGTCCTGACTTAATAGGTTTGAACTTAACCTTTATTTTGGGCTCTTTAGTGTGGCGAGCCCTATTGCCACCATCGAGGAAACGCTCTTGCACGTCCTCGTAGACCTTGCGTGAGACGATTGCCGGGTGATAGTTCTTCATTCGGTATTGGGAAACTATGCCCTCGTTCTTTACCGATTTATGCGAGAACAAGTCAACCGTGACCGTCTTTTGCATTCGCATTTCACCGCAATACTTTTCATTGTGTAGCATTCCTGCGACCGTTCCCGGTTGCCATCTGACATTGCCTTTTGGTGTTGGTATTTCAGCCATTGTCAATGCTTCGGCTATCTCGACCGTGCTTTTGCCTTCCAAGTATGCAGTGAACATAAACCTTACGATTTCAGCCTCTTTCTCGATTATGAATATCTTGCCGTTTTCGTCTGTGTCATAGCCCATTATCGCCCACATATTGTTTACGGGTATTCCCTTCTTAAACCGCTGACGATATGACCATTTCAAGGCTTCCGACTTTGCCTCGGACTCACCTTGCGCTACCGTGCTTAACAGTGTAAGGAAAGTTTCGCTGATGGTGTCCAAGGTGTTGTATCCGTTCATCTCGAAGAATACTCCGACAGGCGGTTTGAGTGCTTTGAGTCTTCGCACGTAGGAAATACAATCAAGGGTATTCCTTGCAAAACGGCTGATTGATTTTGTAACAATCATATCTATCTTGCCGTCTTCCGCATCTTGGATCATCTGCAAAAACTGCACGCGATGATTGACCGATGTTCCCGAAATACCCTCATCGGCATACACACCGACAAGCGTCCAATTGTCGTGCTTACTGATGTACTCCGTGTAATGTTGGACTTGTAGTTCGTAGCTCGATTGCTGCGACTCTTCATCGGTGCTTACTCGGCAATAGGCACAGACACGCAATTGCTTGTTTACTGTATCCCTGACATACTCTTCCTTTGGCGGTATCTCTTCGATGTCTATGTGGTTATCTTCCAAGAATGCCGCTTGTATCCGCTTGGCAGAGGCTGTCCTCTTTTTGTCTCTTCGTTGTATCATTTTCTCACCTCCCCCTCGCCCATTATTTGCCTTATCAGCACGAGCGAATAGGCCTCCTATCCGAGCCTACATATATAATAAACTTTCGCCCAGTATTTTGCTATGGGATACATGCCCAAGATGCTATAAATAAGATTTTTTAATTCGGTTTTGATATTCAAGTCCTGTTGGACGGTGCTTATCGTCCGACAGACTTCAAGTGTGAAATTACGCTTTTTTGGAGACATAAAAAAAGACCGGGCAACGGGTTCTCCGTTACTCGATCTAATGTTTTTATATGTTTTGGGTTCAAATCCCCGTGGACGCCTGCCCCCTTTTCGGCTTAAAAAGACGCTCCTTTTTGTTCGTCATTGACATGTTGTTTCTTTTCATATCGCCGTAGGGATTTGTTCTTCTCTCGGTTTGCGAAACGGGAAACCTTTAACGATTGCACAAAAAGGATTTTTGCACGATAAGGAGCGTATGACATTCACAGACTTAATCAACGATAAAAATGGCCGACTGCACTATTTCGAAAACAGTCGGTCGTTTGCTTATAAGGTTTCCCTTACCGGTATTCCGTACTCGAAATACTTTTTAATGGTATTGAACTTTTATTTACCCATCTTCAAATAAATGTTTTTAATTGCTTCAAGACCTGCTTTTTCGCCGCTCTCTACCGCCTTGCCGTACATTTCAATTGCTTTCTTGTAATCTTTTCGCACGCCGAAACCGTTTTCGTAACAGATTCCGAGATTGTGATACGCAACGCCCGAATTGCACTTTTCGGCAGCAGTCCTAAAACACTTAACCGCTTCTTTTTTGTCTTCTTTGACGCCGTTGCCTTGAAGATAGCAAAGTCCGATATTGATAATCGCTTGTTCTTCGCCGAAATTATATGCTTTAGTAAATAATTCAAAGGCTTTTTTATAAGCCGCATCGGTTTTGACGGTGTAGTAGTAATAAAGTCCAACTTGCAGACACGCCGACGGATTTTCGCCTTTCGCACTCTTTTTCAGCCAATGAAGGGCAGTTTTTCTGTCGGCGGTCACACCGTAATACCCGCAAGCATACGCCATACCGAGATTATATTGTGCGGCGGCATTTCCGAGTTTTGCGGCTTTTTTGAAAAGTTTAAGGGCGGTTTTCTCGTCCTTTTCAAGTCCGAGTTCGTCGCCGAGATACGCTTCTGCCATTCTTTCGATTGCGTCCGGATAATCATCTTCCATTGCCATACGATAATAGAAAAGCGCGTTTTTGTAATCTTTCTTTTTTGCCTCATAAATTGTCGCCATTGCCCAATATAATCCGACAACGTTCAAATCTGATGAGGCAAAGCAATCGAGCGCATCGTCGTATTTGCCTTTTTCATAATAGTAGTACCCTAAGTCGAGCAAGGCGTCGTCCTGTCCGAGCCTTGCCGCCTTTTTCAAATACTTGACGTACATCTTTTTGTCGGGTTCGACTTTGTACATTCCAGTTTCGCGAACTCTTGCGTACATATAAAGGCTTTCGGGATCGTTGTGGTGAACGCCGTCCAAAAGATATTTCAAACCTTTTTTGTAGTCGTGCGGAACAAACCTGTCATTGAGATAGACGTAAGCCAAATCGAAATTAAGCGAGTATTCGCCGAGGCTCAATCCTTTTTCGTACCATTCTATGGCCTTGGAAACGTCTTTCAGTTCTTCATTGTTTAAGTATATGAAGCCTATCTTTTTTGCAACCTCTATATCTCCGAGGTAAAAAGCACGCTCGTAGCATTTCAGCGCATTTTTGACGTATTTGATCTCGGAATCTTCAATCGGCGTATTGAAATAATACAAATCGCCGAGAGATCTTGCCGCTGCCGCGACACCCAAATCGGAGGCTTTGACGTAACACTCGATTGCTTTTTGAATATCGATTTTTACATAACCGGTTTCATAGCAAAATCCGAGACGGGCAAAACACTCCGCTTCGCCTTTGTTTGCGCCCTCCGTATAAGCGTCGAACGCTTTTTTGTATTG